>Ga0308396_1000011_pt1 | contig 182432 bp, 166 predicted proteins | sample Hotspr2SamplePe2_FD_202359 | JGI IMG/M metagenome (GOLD analysis project Ga0308396, IMG submission 202359) | Hot spring phototrophic mat microbial communities from Mushroom Spring, Yellowstone National Park, Wyoming, United States - 20050930_Pe2 ... | reverse complement strand
AATTCAAAACACCGTTTAAACTTTTTCAAACGAGCATTTATAAAAACTCTTTATAAAATTTGCTCCCAAAGATTGCGTTTTTTTATTGGGGGAACCTGAATTAATCCTTCTCTTGAGCAGATTGTGGCAGAGCTTCCCTTGATTGATACTAAGACATTTTCTCTTAGGTTTTTTTCTTTTGAAAAAATCAAGCAGCTTAGTTTAATTCGATGGTGATTTAATTTAAGTTTCCGATCTAACTCTCTTAAGTATCTGCCCCTTTGCAACTCAATTACACAGTGACACCAGTCTTTTGTACCTAGCATCGGACAAGTCTTATTGTGGGGGCAGGGGAATGAAACCTCAAGATTGCCGCACTGACTTTTCAAGCGAACCAGGCGAGTGCTGGAATCTTTATCCCCGGGCTCTATAATAATTAGCTTACCCTGATCGGAAAGATTTTTGCTTAACCACTTAATAGCTTTCTTGGGATTAGAAACCTCTCTTAAACTGTTCAAAGCTAAAATAGTGTTAAATTTCGCAGAGACGGAGAAGTTTTCCGTCTTGATACCGAGAAAGGCTGCGAAATTTTTCAACAACCTGCGATTGTGCAGCGATGGCTCGAAATAACTAATTTCAGTAACTCCAACCTCTTTTGCCACTAACAAAATTCCGATCGGGCCAGAGCCAAAATCTAGGATTGGTCCCTTCAGTTCAAACTCCCTAAAAGATTGGATTAAAGCCCAAAGCTTTAAATTATTTACTAGCCCATAGTAAGCTGCATAAGCCAAAGCGCTCTCTGAGTCGTATCTAACAGGCTGTCTCTTAATAAACCGGTTGTGAAGACTCAAGGTAGTTTTTGAAGCAGATTTAAAATTGAACCCACATTCAGATTTCAAGAAGCTAAAAAGTGTGTTTTCGAACCCTTCGCAAATCTCTATAGGAACAACAATCACTTTATTGTTTCTAAGATTTAAGCACAATTTTAATAACTTAAATATAAGAATCTTGCAATTTTGATGTTCCGGACTAAAAACCACTAATTCAGTAAAATTTACGCAAGCTTTTTGGGGAAACAGTTTGAAGTGTTGGTGCTCAAAACTAATAGTTTTCAAGACTTATTGCTTGGTAAATCTTAGACTAGATTAATTTAATTTCATGCTGTACTAAAGTCTTTGGAGGCTTTAGTTTAGATTTATCTAAGCACCGATATTTTAAGTGCATTAGCAGTTTCAAGTAAAAAGTTTTTTTGAAATCGTCTCTGTATAAAGATTGTTTGAGTTGCTTCTTGCTCTTTTTAAAAAATTTTCCAATCTGACTTCGTTTGCATTTTGACTTCTTTTGGATGTTGATAGGAGATTTAGAGTGAAAGTAGTAAGATCAAAAGCCCAAGACAGGTTTTTGATGAGTTAAGCTTTGCAGCAGGCTTTAACTTGAGGAGACTGATCGGACTAGCAGTTTTTAGCCGCTAAAGTTGAAATTCTGAGTCTCTGACTATGTTAAGAGCCGCTTCTGGATTCAGGTTTTGTCCAGTAGCGTCGAGGTCTAGTTCAGTCTACAAATTTTGACTTCAGAGGTTATCACTCTCAGTGGCTAAAATCAGATAAGCACAAACTTTCCGGTTAATGAAAAACATAACTTTTTTAAATTACTGAGTAACCTCCCAAAGTTGGAATAAATATTAGAAGTCAAAAAAATTTCTTAGGTTTTATTTAAACACCTAATAAAAGATCTATTTTTAGCCGGCTAACAAATTAAAAGTAGCAAAGTTCTTGTTTTTAGATAGGTATTAATCAAAAAAAATTTTTGGGCCATAAATTTGCGCGGTAATTTAAAGTATTTAAGAGATTTGCCGAATATTAAAGTAAGAAAAATGCAATCTTGTATAGTAATTCACCCAAGCCTAGCGATCAGGCAACTTTTTAGGGAAATTTTAGAAAAGTTTGGTTTTAGTGTTAATCTTGAGAGCACACTTGACGGAGGTCTAGAAAAAATAAGACTGAGCCAGTCGTTTGCATTAGGGTGTGTCTCAACCAGATTTGACAAACGCGCGCTTTTTACCTGGCTATCTACGTTAAAAGCAAATATCAAGGGAAGATTCATAGTTTATGGCGCAATAACTACGTCACAAGACAGAAATCAACCATACTTACTAAAAGAGTTTGATTTGGATCTAAGTGAAACCTTAACAGAACAAGCTTTTCGATCATATCTGCCGGAAGTGAATAAGCTTCTCGCAATCAAAAGAGATGAGCGACATAAATTTATGTTGGCTGAGATTTTAGAAAAAGCCCCAGAAGCGGTTAATCTTGCTTGTGAGCGTTACATCAAGGGATACGACTTTAAGAGCCTGAGCTCTTGGAAAAATCTGCAGTTAACTCATAAAATTCTCGAGAACAGCACAGCAGATGTCAAAGCCTTCTACCTCGAAAAATTATTTGAGGTTTTCAAAAAGTTTGCCTCAGTTAAACAAAAATCTGAACAATTACACTCTCAACAGGTCAGGTTTTTAGTAAAGACCGTTAAATAGCTCGTTTCGCGATTACAAAGTTGTAGCTTCCGTATCCTTAGCTTAAAGAAATTTATATTCTGTAATTACTAAGCTTGAAGTTTCTAAAACTAGACTATTCCTAAACTGTTTACTTACACTAAACATATGGAATTAGTATTTAACCCAGGTCCAACAAAAGTGCATCCCGAAATTAGTGAGTGGCTGGTGGAGGCTGCTTCACTAGGGGTGACGTCGAAACATCATAGATCTCAGTGGTTTAAAGAGCTTTTTTTTGAAACCCAGGAGAAACTAAAGGAGCTAGCTAAGCTTTCTGATGATTTTAAAATGTTTGTTTATGGGTGCGCCAGCGAGATATGGGAGCGGGCCTTAGAGAGCATAGCAGTTCACCCCTTTTTCCTTGTTTTGGGAGAGTTTAGCAATAAGTGGCATTTTTGTGCGCAAAAAATGGGTTTTACAACAAAGGCCCACAGAAGTGATCACACTTATTCTGAAGCTTTGGGCAATTTACCGAGTGAAGGTTGTGATACTTTTTGTTTGGTTCATGGGGAGACTTCTATAGGGCTGAATTTAGAGTCCCAAGATTTAACGGATTTTATGACCCATAATCGGAGTCGATACTTCATTTTAGATGTTGTTTCAACATTTCCAATAGCATCTTTCGATTATTTTTTGGCAGATGTATTGTTGTTCTCTGTTCAAAAGTGTTTTTGCTTACCACCAGGGTTGGGTGTATGTTTGGTTAACGGCAGAGCGATTGAGCGAGCTACAAAAGTTCATGATTCTCGAACTACCTCAGGTTTTGCAAGTTTCTACTTTGAGAGTTTATTCAATGAACAAAAAATGACACCTGCCACTCCCAATGTGTTAGCCATTTGGCTTCTTAATAAAGCAGTTTCAAAATATTTGAGAGAAGGCCTAAGTAACCTCCGCTCCTTAACTAATCAAAAAGCAAGATTTGTGCATGATAAGCTAACATCTTTAGGCTTTGAGCCTTTTGTTAGCTCCCCTGATTATCGATCAAATACAGTTTTAACATTTATTAGTCCGGTGGACGTTGATAAATTGAGAGATATTTTAAGAACAAGGGGCATTCAGGTGGGGAGTGGATTTGGAGTTTGGGCATCAAAAGTAATAAGAATTGCAAATTTCCCTTCCCACACAGAAGAGGATTTTGTTGTCTTGTTCAAACAAATTGAAAGAGCCGTTTTTGAGTTGAAAAAATAGAATTTTCAGTAATATTCTTTTGTTTCGAAACGAATGGATAAGCAAATTTTCAACCTGCAAGCCGCTTTAGAAAGGGTAGAGGGTGACAAGGAATTTCTTAAGCAATTGATTGAGCTTTTTAAGTCAAAAATTTATCAGCAGTTGGCAGAGCTCAAAGAAGCTTATGAAGAGAAAAACTATATTAAAGTTTCTCAAATAGCGCACACCATTAAAGGGGCTCTTTTGAACTTAGGCGCTGAAATTGCCGCAGACGAAGCGCTGCGCATAGAGAAGGCCTTTAAACAAGGCAACGTTACTAGTTTAGACTCCTTAGATGAGAGAGTCAGGGAATTTTTAAATGCAGTGATGGAGGTTTCTTTGTAATAAATTTCGTAATTGAAAAACTTTAGTTTTTGCTCTAACATCAACCTCGCATGGCTCATCAAGTATCAGTAGTAAAACCGGGCGAACCCCCAATTTATCACCACATAGACCCCGATAACGCCTACCATGCTGCTAAATTAGGGATGTGGCTTTTTTTGGCTACAGAAATATTGCTGTTTGCTGTTCTTTTTGCTGCGTTTGCCATTTATAACTGGGCTTATTTCTCTGAGTTTCAAAGCGCTTCACTAAATTTAGATTGGAAACTCGGAGCTCTTAACACTGCTGTTCTTTTAATAAGCAGTTATACAGCAGCTGTTGCTGTTTACAAGGCTCAAACTAATTCTAATAAAGGAGTAGTTTTGAACTTTGGCTTTTCCATACTGTGTGGCTTGATATTTTTGGTCGTCAAGTATTTTGAGTATTCAGCCAAGTATGAGCATGGTTACTTTCCGGGAACTGAGCTTTGGAACTCAGAAGCTTTCCCTTCAAAATACAAAAATTATTTTGGTTTATATTACACAATGACAGGGCTCCATGCTTTGCATGTTGTAATTGGTATGGGAATTTTAAGCTGGGTCGTCTTACTAGCGCTCAGGCAAAGGTTCTCTTCCAAATATTATACTCCGGTCGAACTTGCCGCTCTTTATTGGCATCTTGTTGATTTAATTTGGATATTTCTTTTCCCTCTTCTTTACCTAATTGATTGAAATATGGCGGAAAACATCGTAACACCTAAGACATTTTTTAAAGTGCTCTTAATACTTCTGATGTTAACAGTATTGACGGTGCTTCTCTCTCCACGAGTTTCAGGAGATTGGATTCATTTGGGCAGGGCAAGTATCGCTGTTGCTTTAACTATAGCTTTTTTAAAAGCTTCTTTAGTTCTAGGTTACTTTATGCATCTTAAGTTTGAAGGCGGCTGGATCTGGGTTTACTTTCTTTCATCTGTGTTTCTTCTGGGTATTCTTATACTGGGACTTTACATCGACAATCCAATGAGATTTGATCCAGAAAAGCCTCAAATTCAAGCTGTTAATTGATAAAGCTAATTAGGGCTAGTAAAGGTCAATTCATCAGGAAGTTCTAAGTTCTAAGAAAACCATTTACATGATTAATATGTAAATTGTTGCTTACCAAGTTTAGCAACAACAGCCTTGGGGCTGATTTTAAATCGGTTTAACTTTTCACGAATTCAGCTAATAGAATACTTTTGTTTCAGTACAATCTTTAAAAATACCACCGCTTTACTGAACAAGGCAATTAGTTGTGACAGGAGACCTAAGGAATTTTTTATTTTAAAATTTTTTCACTCCTCAGCTGCAGACTACCAATAAGCCTAATTTAACTTTCACATGCGCAAGATTTTTCGCTACAGCCTTCCGAGTGATTGGCTTGTTTCTGCTGAGAGTTTTCTTCCTTACAGCAAGGCTTGGAATATCCATCCTTATACCAACCTCCTCCCATCAATATGAAATTCCCTGATACTATCAACCTCTTTACCTTTTGTGGTTTTGATTTTGAGAATTTACAGCTACCGTTCTCCCCAAAGGGACAAGTTTTCAGAGGAGAATCCGTTATTTTTTGCTCAATCTCAAATTCCTTTCCACAGCTACAAATGTAAGCGTAAGTCGGCATGGCTAAAGGCTAAATTTTTTAAATTGGCTTTAAGAGTATTGATTTAACCTAATTTAGGTTTTATAGGCATTGATGCTTAAGAATTCAAGATCTATGTATAACAGCATTATAGTTTTAGACGTTTGGTATCCTTTCAGCCTTATGCCCTACCTATTATTAGAGTGCTTTGAGTCTCTAGCTGTTTTTTTGCTTTCAGAGTGAAATGTGAAACCTTAAGGCGGGAGATTTAAATAATTTTTCAACTGTCATACATAAAGCCTCTGAAGGTTTAACTCGAAAGCTTGGATGACTAAACTCTTTCCTAAAGCCATTACTCACAAACTCTACTCTGAGCAATGTATCGCCGCTATGGTGTTTTAAAAGCTCAACCATTTTGGCCTTAATCTCTTCTGGCGATGTGTTAGCTGGCAGCTCGACTACTACTAATTTTGAGTTATTTTCAATCAAAGAGTTTACGGGAATGAAGTCTTTTACGTTTAGCACAATTTTTTCGTCGATTTTTTCGGAGTTCGCTATCAATAGTCCACACTCTCCATCCACTAAAACGTCCTCAATTTTTTTGAGAACACTCGGCCAACAAATAGCTTCTAGCGTCTTTGTTTTATCTTCAACAAAAAAGGTTGCATACCTTTCTCCTCGTCGGGTTGATTTAAATTTAACGTTCTGGATTATAACCAAACACTTTATTAAACCATTAATTTCGTTCAAATCGCTAAGTTTTAAGAGGTTTTCTGAGAAATCAAGTTTGAAATAATCGAAAGGGTGTGCAGATAAAAAGAAGCCTAGAGCCTCTTTCTCCATTTTAATGCGGGATAATAGGGTATCAGGCTCATCTGTTTTAGACTCAAATAAACTTTTTTTGACTGATTTTTTCTTAAGGTACTCAGGAAGATGTTTTAATAACTCAACAGCTGAGGGGTGTAGATCATTAAAGCAACCTGCCTTGATTAAAGCCTCAAGCGTCTTTTTGTTTACGTATTTTTCTGGCATTCTTGAAATAAAGTTATCCAAGCTTGAAAATAGACCTTTTGATCTTTCCTTCTCTATGGCTATGGCAACTTCTTGAGAAATTCCCTTGATGGCTTCAAGGCTGAAGATTATAGAATTTTCTCGTACTACAAAGGTTCGAGAGCTTTTGTTGATGTTAGGAGGCTCAACTTTAATGCCCTTAGCTTTACAGTCTGCAAGAATTTCATAAACTTTTTCAGTATCCGAACTCTTGAAAGTTAAGTAAGTGGCAATAAACTCTAAAGGAAAATGAGCTTTAAGGTAAGCAGAGCGGTAACTCAAAAGAGCATAAGCTGCTGAGTGACTTTTGTTGAACCCATACTTTGCAAAAGTCTCCATTTGGTCAAAAATAGCGTTTGCAATTTTTTCGTCGATAGAATTTTTTTTGCACCCCTCTATAAAAATCTTGCGCTGTTTCGCCATCTCTTCTGGGTTTTTTTTGCCCATCGCTTTCCTTAAGATATCCGCTTCAGCTAATGTGTACCCAGCCAGTTTCTGAGCTAGCTGCATAATTTGCTCTTGATAAATGATAATGCCATAGGTCGACTCAAGAATTTCTTTCATCTCCTCATGTAAATACACTACATCTTCTTTTTTGTTTTTCCTGAGTATGTATCTTTCTGCCATCTTGGACTCTAAGGGTCCTGGTCTATACAACGCCAGAAGCGCAATTAGGTCCTCAAAGCAAGAGGGTTTAAGTCTCTTCAGCATGTCTCTAATTCCAGAGGACTCAAGTTGGAATACTCCTAAAGTATCACCGCTGGCAAGAAGTGAGTAAGTGGCGGGATCGTCAAGTTTTATTTTTTCCAGCTCTAAGCTTAAACCTCTCCGCGCCTTAATTAGGTTTTTTACAGCTTCTAAAAAAGTTAAGGTTTCAAGTCCTAGGAAATCGAATTTAATAACTCCAAAAAACTCCAAATGATACATAGAAAATTGGGTTATCACTTGTCCGTCTTTATCAACCATTACAGGGACAATTTCTTCAATAGGTTCCCCGCAAATAACAACACCAGCGGCATGCTTTGAACTATGGCGGACCAAGCCCTCTAGCTTAAGCGCAACATCAAACAGTTGCTGATGTTTTTCCTGGGCCTGCTTAAGCTTTGGCTCAAGTTCCATGCTCTCTCTGAGCGAGTAATCAAAACCTTGTCGGGGAGCCGGAATTAATTGAGCAATTCTTTCAAGTTCCGCAAAAGAGTAACCTAAAACCCGCCCTACGTCTTTTATTGCAGCTCTAGCTTTTAAAGTTCCGAATGTTGCAATACCAGCAACCTTATCTTCCCCATATTTTGATTTTACATAATCAATTACCAGATCTCTTTTTTCTTGACAAAAATCTACGTCGATGTCTGGAAGACTGACTCGATCTGGGTTAAGGAAGCGTTCAAAAAAAAGGTTGTACTCTAGCGGATCAAGCTCTGTTATCCCTAACAAGTAAGCAACTAAACTGCCAGCAACACTGCCTCTACCTGGCCCAACAGGTATACCATTCGCCTTTGCCCAATTTATAAAATCAGCCACAACTAAAAAATAATCCCTAAAGCCCAGTTTAGTTATTTGTTGAAGCTCAAACTCTAATCTCTTACGATATTTCGAGATATCCTCTGTGGAAACTTTCTCAAGAATTTTTTTCCTAAATCCCTGTTCCGACAGCTCTTTCAGTATGTCCTCGCTTGATTTTTCAGTTGAAAACTTCGGCATTATGGGATTCATTTGCTGAAAGTTAAGGCTAACCTTTGACGATATTAAACTTGTGTTCTTGAAGGCCTCGAGCTCTTCATCAGTTTGGCAAGTCGCCATCATCTCTTCCGCAGATTTCAAATGCAACTCCAAGTTCTCATGCCTCAACCGAGTTGGATCATCCAGGGTTTTTCTAGTTGAGATGCACATCAAAACCTCTTGAGCAAGCTGATAATGTTTGTCAGGGTAGTGACTATCGTTTGTCAAAACTAAAGGAATTCCCAACAATTTAGCTCTATCTTTAAGAAACTCGTTAAACGTTTGTTGAGCTTCAATCTTATGCGGCTGCAACTCCAGGTAAAAGTCGTCTTTAAAGGTTGTTCTGTAAAATTCAATCAATAAGTCCGCTTTGTCAAACTGTTCATTCAAAACATAACCTGCAAGCTCCGAGGCCAAGCATCCAGATAAAACTATGAGTCCTTCACTGTAGTTTTTAAGCCACTCTTTCTTAACTCTTGGTTTGTAATAAAAGTTGTCTTTCCAGCTGCGAGAGCTTAGAATGCAGAGATTCCTCCAGCCTTCCTTATTTTTTGCAAGAATGGTCAAGTGAAAATTATCTCCCTTTTCGCCCTCTACATAGACTTCACACCCAAGAATTGGCTTGAGTCCATTTTTTTTACATGTCTGGTAAAACTCGAAAGCGCCGCAAAGATTCCCGTGATCTGTTAACGCCAAGGCATCAAACTGAAGCTTACAAGCTGTATCTACAAGAATATCAATGCGACTCACTCCATCAAGAAAGCTGTACTCAGAGTGATTATGAAGATGAACAAACATTTAAAGCCTGTTAAAAATTATTAGTGAAAACCAACCTAAAATACAAAGAAGTCCACCCAAAGGAGTTAGGCTCGTAAATTGGATAGTTTGAAAGGCAAAACTTGATAAAACGTTAATTGGGAATAAAAGAATTCCCAATAAGAAGATGAGTCGCTGAAAAAAGGTGGAGCTCGCTAGGAAGCCTGAGTTAGCTAGGCAAAGCGCGAGAGTTGAGACGATAACTGAATCACTGATCTGGCTTTGCGAGTGGTAGATTTTAGCCAAAAAAACTAAGGCTGCGCCGTTGGAAATTACAAAAACAGACTTAAGAATCATTCGAGATGCGTTATTATTTGCCTAATTATGTAAAAAAGATGAAAAATATGAAATAATCTCATCTTCCTTAATAAACTTTAGTTCTGAAGTTTGTCTTAATCTGACCGGAAATACCCTTTCTTCGATTTCTTTCTTCCCTATTGTTATAATAGCAGGAACCTTTTCCAACTCAGCATCTCTAATCTTAGCGGAGAGTCTCTCCGCTGAGGCATCTATGCTAACTCGAAACTTATGGCATAATTTCCCTTGCAGTTCGAGTGCAAACTGGTTGAATTTGTCTGAGACGGTTACTAGTCTTATCTGCTCTGGTGATAGCCAGAAAGGAAGCTCGCCTTTATAATTTTCCAAAAGTAATCCAAAAAACCGTTCCAAAGACCCTAAAAGCGCTCTATGGATCATGATAGGATGTTTCTTTTTCCCATCGGAATCTGTGTAATAGATACCAAATCGTACTGGGAGATTGAAGTCTAATTGAACGGTGGATATTTGCCATTCGCGATCGAAGCAATCGTTTACTTTCACATCTATTTTGGGTCCATAGAAAGCTCCGCCACCCTCCTCAACATAATAATTAAGATTCAGATCGTCTAAGGCATCAATCAAGCTTTGTTCAGAAGTTTGCCATATTTCATCGGAGCCTACAGAAAAATCTTTTGGTCGAGTTGAAAGGTAAAATTGTGGATTGTTGAAGTTGAACTCTTGAAGCAAACCATTAATTAGATTTAAAACGGAGCAAATTTCAGATTTAATCTGTTCAGCAGAGCAAAAAATATGCCCATCATCTTGCGTTAACCCTCTAACTCGGGTTAATCCATGGAGAGTCCCGCTACGTTCATATCTATAAACTGATCCAAACTCTGCCAATCTTAAAGGCAAATCCTTGTAGCTTTGCACCAATGTTCTAAAGATCTCGATGTGAAAAGGACAATTCATTGGTTTTAAAAAATATGAGTCGTTTTCGACGATCATCTCTGGAAACATATTTTCTCTGTAGTTGTCGAGATGGCCACTAGTTTCCCAGAGGATGCTTTTACCTATGTGAGGAGTATGAACAAAGCGATAACCGTGACCAAATAAGCGTTGCCTGATTTTTTCCTCAATTAAATAACGAACAAGCGCACCTTTTGGAAGCCAAAGAATTAAACCAGGGCCTACATTTTCACAAACCGAGAAAAATTTAAGAGATTGACCCAAAACTTTGTGATCGTACTTTTTAGCGTCTTCAATCTTTTGTACGTAATTTGCCAGGTCCTCCTGTGTATGAAAGGCGTAGCCATAAATCCTCTGAAGCATCTCTCTAGTTTCATCTCCTCTCCAGTAGGCCCCTGCAACTTTGGTGAGACAGAACGAGTTTTCATCGATTTCGGACAGACTCTCAACATGAGGGCCTCTGCACAAATCTATAAATGAGGAATGCTGATAAATTGATAGTTTATCAACTGCACCTTGCTCACCCGAAGCATTCTCATCTAGCTTTCCACTTGAGATAAGCTCGATCAACTCTAACTTAAATTTCTGATTTTTAAAGAGTTTTTCCCCCTCCTCAATACTAATTACTCTTGAGCTAAAACGATGTCCTTGCTTTACGATTTCACGCATTCTTGTCTCTATAGCCTTAAGGTCTCGATTAGTTAAAGAAACAGGCAACAGAAAATCGTAATAAAAACCATCTTTTGTGGGTGGTCCGATTCCAAGCTGAGCCTCTGGCCAAAACTCAAGTACAACCTGCGCCAACACATGCGACAAACTATGCCTTTTTCTAAACAAAAGCTCGTCGTCAGCTTGCTTAAAAATTCGGGGCATACACTCAAAGTACCATAAGCTTTACTATAGCGGAAACGACTCCAAGAAATTTTTTGCCTCAATAATCCTTGGTTTTGAAATTGAATTTGACAAGATTAGCTCTTGAATATCCTCAGAGGCTAAAGCAGAGAATACAAGGCTGTATTTTTTTGCTAGGAAATTTGTCTTCTCAAAGTCTTCACATACGGTATAATCAGCTTCTACAACGAGCCCCTTAAACCCAAATTTTTTCAAGTTTTCCATCGTTACTGTTCCGATAGCTGGAAGATCAAGCTCTAGGGCTTGAGATATTTTAACTCCCTTGATTAAGAGGCAATTTTTAAATCCTAAGCGATTTACTCTTTTCAACATTTCATCGGTGCCTTCTGCTCCCTCGACTGCTACTATTTTGCTCGAGCTGACTGCGACACTTTGACCAAAGTCAAAAGGACTTGTCAGTTTTAAAAGGGCAAATCCTAAGGCAGCTTGATCTCTAACCTCTGCAAAATTACCACTGTAAAAACCGGGTCTAATCAAAATTTCAGGCACCACGTCACGAACAGACACTGCCACGTATCCCTGATCCCTTAAAAGCTGTAGCACAATTTTCGCCAAAGCATCATCACCTGTCTGCTTTAGTTGTTGGGCAAGATTTTTGTAAAGCTTATCTGCGAAGCAGTAAGATAGCCAAGAAAATTTTGGTAATTTACCGAAACAACAAATGACGGTACACGAGTTGCTTCGAAAAAAGGCTAAGATTTTTTTTAGCTTAGTCAAAGGGATAGATCTTGATACTTTTTTTGCTTCCCTAAATTTTGCGCAAAACAAGCGATAATTAAAAAAATCTGTAAAGCAGAAAAAAGCTTGGGCGTACTTCTGAAACGCAAATTCTGCTACTTGAAGTGCTAAACGGCCTGCACCCAAACAGAAACCTATAGGTTCATTTTTTTCGAACATATCTAACAACTCCTCTTTGGGAGTTCTCTATAAAATGCAAAAACATGCTTACGATTCGTGACTGTTTTTGATCGCGTTCCTTAACTAACGCTTTTATTAGTTGTATTCTTTCTTCCAAAAGTTTTCCTGATAAGTAAAATATTTTAAAAATTTTTTTTATTAAAACTATTTCTTCTGCGGAAAAATTGTTTCTTTTGAGGCCAACTAAGTTCAAACCGTACGCTTCCGCTGAGTCACCGTGAACCGAGCAAAAAGGCGGGACGTCTTGTCTGACCATAGCTCCTCCTGCGATAAATGAAAACGAACCAATTTTGCAAAATTGATGCACGCCCGATAAACCTCCCAATACAACGCAGTTATGGACCTCTACATGACCCGAAAGCCCCACGTTGTTAGCCAGAATATTTCCATCTCCTACCTTGCAATCATGAGCTACGTGAGAGCCTGCCATGAAAAGATTGTTATTACCAATAATAGTTTCCATCCCCCCTATCTCTGTGCCGGGTTGTATAGTTACGTACTCCCTGATAATGTTGCAATTTCCTATTTTAAGCTGGCTTGGCTCTCCCTTATACCTCAAACTTTGGGGAGGGGCGCCTATTGACGCAAAAGGGTACAAAATGTTTCCTTCGCCAATAAAAGTGTTTCCCAAGACCACAACATGAGACAAAAGCTTGGTGCCAGAGCCTATTTTTATATTACCTTTAATTAGGCAATAAGGGCCTATCGTTACGTCCTTTGCAAGTTCTACATCTCCTTCAATAACGGCAGTAGGATGAATATTTGAGGGCATAAAATGCTAATCAGGCTTAGTGTCTAAAAATGCCCATATTTCAGCCTCACATACTATGGAATTCTCCACCCAAGCTCTCGCTTCCATGACCCAGAAATTTAATTTACGACCTTTGAAAACAATATCATAGATGATTGTGGCTGGGGGAGTGACTTGCCTTTTCCATTTTATTACTTTGCACTGGGACAAATACAACAGACTGCCCTTAGGAGCTCCGTTTGAAGACTTAAAACAAAAGAAACATCCAGCTTGAGCCATACCCTCCAAGATTAAAACTCCCGGCATGATGGGTTTGTTAGGGAAGTGCCCCTGCAGAAACCACTCTCCACCGTTTAACTGGTAAACAGCTTTTACCCTCTCATTGTCAACAAACTCTTTTATTGCGCTAAGGAATAAAAATGGCTCCCTGTGAGGAATAAATTCTTTAATTTGATCTAACGTAAACTGCATGGGGCTTTTAGTTTTAACACGAGTTGGATTTTACTTTTTTGAGTTAAAACTGGCGTCTATTATTTTAATTACTTCATCCGATACATTTAAGTTGGGACTGAAATAAACTACATTGCTGCTATCTAAAAGAATGGCGATATTTTTTGACTCCGAGATTTTCTCTCCTGCGCTTTTCACAAGAGCTAAGAATTGCTTCCTCCTGTTAAGTATTTGAGTTTCTAGCTCCTTTGCTTTCTGACTTATGTCTTGTTCAGCTTTGCTGCGCTTATTCTTAAATGTCTCGATCCTCTTAGCCAATGCCTCTTTTGATAAAGTGGCAGAGAGTTTTTGTATTTCCTCTGACTCTTTTTTTAGGGGGTCTTCCAGCGACTCTCTAAACTCCGCGAAACTTTTTTCTGCTTGTTGAAAGAATTTTTGTAGCTCTCTACCAGCCTTGCTATTAGCGATTATGTAATTTAGGTCTATAACCCCAATTTGTTGAGTTAAAATAGAAAGAAAAAAGATCGTTAAAAAAAACTTAAATCGTAGCATATCGCAAAATCAATAATAAACAAAGCTAACAGTATAATTCAAACTAAGCCAAGGTCCAAACTAGCTTTTTAAACTTATAACAGTTGAGAACATCTCGAAGCCGTTGATTTTGATGTTTTTTGGGGTATAATAAACAATTAGTTTAGCGAGCCATGAAGCTTGAATTCGTACAGAGACATTGTAAGAGTTTTATAAAGGTGCTGGACGAAGGTTTTAGATTGCGAAGGTGGTTGTTTTTAGTAATCTGTTTAGGTCTATTAGCGCAGCATCCCGACAGGAAGATTGCTGATGAAGTTAGTAGACTGTTAACGCAAGCTAATTTAGGAGATATTTCAATTTCCAGTTATAGAGGAGAGGTAGTTTTATCAGGAGTAGTTAGCTCGGAGGACCAGAAATTAATGGCCGAAAATTTGGCAGCATCTGTAGAAGGGGTTAAAAGAGTTAAGTCAAATTTAAGAATCAACGTAACTAGGGCAAGGGTGGATCAACAGGTTTTCGAGTGCGCTCTACCAGAGTTGACTGGACTAAGAGGAAAAGTTTCAGTGAATCTAAATTGTACAAGCTCTGAAATTTTAATAACAGGACTGGTCGATTTTGCAGAGGATGAGGAAGCTTTAATCAACTCGGTTAAGCGCGCTAATCCTTGGGCCTCCGTTAGAAGTCAAATTCAGGTTGCTAAGGTTCTTGATGACGAGCAGCTGCATGCAAATATCCTGGCTAATTTAAAGGAAAACGGTCATAATTTGGAAGGAATTTCATTTAAAGTCTCGAATGGTGTTGTTACTTTCGAAGGTAAAGTTAGTAATCACAGAGTTATAGACGCTATTTTGGCTAGTACTCTTATGGTGGATGGTGTAAAGGATATTAAATCAAAAGTTCTAATTGGCCAGTAAGGGTTAAGTGCTTGATCAGAAGTTGAATACGTGCACAAGAATTTCAGCAGAGATATTTTAAGTAAAACTTGTTGGCTAAAAAAGCAAGAGTTTTGGTAAATACAGGAAAATTTTATAGGCTTAGGGTAGTGTAAGTTCTCCGTAGCCATCTTAAGCCAAACAAATTCCATTGAGTGAATAATCCTGTTTAATGGACAAAGTTGCCCTTAATTAATTACCTTCACAAGCCAGAAAAATTCAAAAGATCTGCAATTTTAGGCGCAAGATTACAAATTTCTTAAATTTGGTGTAAGATGAAAGTGCCTTTAAATTGAGACCTTAGATAGTAACTTTGAGCCCCTAAACAAAAGTGGTCCTGATTTTGATTCCACATTCTTCCTCTAGCCTTGTTAAAAACCGCTACAAAACAAAAAAATCAACTCCTCCCTGGAGAGACAAAAAAATTTCTCACTTGGATTTAAAAGTTAGTAAACAATTAAGATGTTTGTTGAGCTATTTTTATGTTGGTTAATTGAAGACTTCACAAAGTTTTCCCTCAATTTCAATTTAGCTTAGAGCTACTAACTGCTTGTTTTTCTAACTTTTCTATGTCAGTAACTTACTTCTTCAACTGGAAAAAGTTGTTTCAACAAAACTATCTGAGCTAGGTTTTTAATAATAACGCGCCCTAGGGCTGAATTAGAAAAGAGTGTTTGAATTTAATAGTTGCTTTTACCCTTTAAGGTATCCAAAAAGCTTCAATAAGGCTTTTTTAGGGGGATTAAGACCTATACTTTTTCTGAAGATTTTGTGGTGTGAAGCTGAAACAACCTCAAATACTATTCAATCGTAGACTTTTAGCCTGACCTATAAACCAACTGCTTGAAAATCCAGCTTCAGCTAAAGCTTATTATAAACCTATGTTTTAATCAATTTGTAACTCCTGTAGTTTCTTGCATCTGCTTTTGCTGAGCAATATAATTTATAGCATCACCTACTGTGGCAATTTTTTCGGCATCTTGATCGGATATCTCAATATCGAATTGCTCTTCAAGCGCCATTATTAACTCCACAACGTCAAGAGAATCTGCTCCTAAATCTTCTATAAATTTTGCCTCGTTTCTGATATTTTCGATTGGTACACTCAACTGCTCTGCAATTATAGCTTTAACCTTACTTTCTAAATCTTGAGCATTTGACATTGTCATATTACTTTTATTGTAAGCTAAGTTTAAACTTAAAGCAATGTTTGTCAAACTAAATTTCTTTGTTTAAATTAGGCACAGGCTAAGTTATGGAGGTCAAGCTTTCGGAAAAATCCGTAAATAAAGTTTTGGAACTAGGTTTTAGCTTAGTGTTGGTATTTTTTGTTCTCATTTTACCTATTCAAAAAGTTGACCTCTCTTTTTTCAGTCTAGCTGGTGATTTGTTAAGGGTTATTAAAATCACAAGTTTGCTGTTAGTTTTAATTTCTGGACTCCTGGTCAGGTTTAGAGTTAAGGTTGAGGTTTTGCTAGTTTTCTCTTTACTTTATTTCATGCCTTTTAGCCACCATGCGAACTCTTACTTTTCCCATAATTTCCTTATAGTTGAATTTACGCTAGCGGTTTTCTTGTTTTTTTTGTTGAAGATTTCACTCGAGCAATGGAGTAAAGGAGTTTTTTGTTTTTTCATTTTGGCAGCCTTCTATGTTTTTTTTGATCTAGTTCGCTCGGGGGTTATTTTTGGAGATGATCTAAGTGTATTCTTTTACAGATTATCAATTTTTAATCAAACTGGCTATTACATAAATTTTGACCCTTTTTGGAACGGTGGCAGGCTTACTACAGATATAATTGGAACAGGACTTTTTTTTCTAGCGCCATTTTATAAGCTTTTGTCTGCTTTGATTGATCCTTTTGCTGGTTTTAATATCCTTGTGCTCAGCCTGTACATGCTTTTTGGTGTTGCTACTTTCACGATTTGCAGGGTTTACGGGTTAAGCGCCAAGTTCAGTTTGATTGGTGGGTTTTTAGCTCTTGTTAGTTCAGAGCATTTATTTAAGTGGAATTTTCACTTTGGCACATTAGGTTTCTTGTCATCTCTGTTAGGAGTTCTCTGGTTTGTTGCTTTTACTAAGGCTGTAGTGAATAAGCCCATACTGATAAATTTTTTGGGTCTTGCTACTTCTGGCGCTGTAGTATCAAGTTGGCCGTTTGGCTGGATCGTAGCCTTACCAGCTTTAGTGCTGTTATTGTCTGCAGCTAAGTCCTCGATTAAATCATTGTTAGCTCTTCTGCTAACCAGCTTGCCGTCTATAGTGGTTTTAGGGTTTTGGTTTTTTAATTACCTCAGCTCTAGCCTTAACTTAAAGGCGGGTAATTACTTGATAGGGATGGGATGGTTTGATTTTATAGAAAAAAATGTATCAGGGATCAATTTAATAGTTCTTCTTTTAGGAACTTTAGCAGTAAGAAGAGATAGATTAATTTCAAACTCTTTCTTCTGGAGCCTGCTGGTAATTCTTGTACTTGAGACTTTGGGCTTGCGGGGACTAGAGCCCAGCAGATTTTTCGTTTTTGCAGGCTGTCTTTTAGCTGTTTCAGCTTCTCTATGGCTTCACGATCAGGTTGCTAGGATCAGCTTTTTGTCTCAAGGAGTAATAGGTGGTTGGTTTTTTGTTAGCGCATTGCAGGCAGTATGTTTTCTAGGCAACTTTTCTCACCTTCAGCTTGTAGTGTTTAAGGAGCCTCTTATAAAGCGTTTAAATGAAATAAATAGATTTGAAGAAAGGATTGTTTTTTTTGATTACACCCTGCATCAGCTGAAGGGAGCTCATTTGGCGCCTTTAGCCTATTTTGCTCGAAGGGAGTTCATGGCAAATTATCCTTTTCACTCTAACTGGGAAATCTCTCCGCTTCTGGACTTTGAAAAAGAGAAGAGGCATTGGAAGTATCGTTTAACTCTGCAAACTTTGGGCGCTTCAACAGTTGCGACGTTTAAAAGAAAATGGATACGAAAACTTCTGCAAGACAGTGGCTTCAGGAGAGTAGCTGTAATTTTTCCTTTTAACTTTTTTGCTGTCAAGAGCGGCGGGAAAAGTAGATCTACGGGACTCAAGAAGAACTTTGCCGATTTTAACAGTTTAAGCTTCCAGGCTTTAAGAGATGGAAATTTCTATCTACCGTATAATTACTTTCAAGGGCTTAAAGTTGTCGGTTGTGAGAAAATTGATAAAGTGAATAGAAAAATTTTACTGCTGGGCTGCAAAAGAGGTGAAGTTAGAGTTATTTTTAAATCAAGTTTATGATCTGTTTTAACCTTGCAGAGAGAGGAGTTGGATTTTGCGGGCAATCTAGTACTGAACTTGTCGTACATAGTTTATTTCCAGTTCAAATTTCTTCATCTCTTTTTTGGGTTAGGATTTTTTTTGCCTTTACATTTTTATTTGTTTTTATTTGGAAAGCTCGGCGCAGTTTAGCGGATGCTATCGTAGGTGTTTGGATATTTTTCTTATTTTTTGGTGTATCTTCGTGGATGAGCTCTTTAGCTCTAATTAATTCTCTGTTTTTTTCTAGTTTGCCCTTTTTTTTGAAAGTGCTTGTCTCTTTTAGCGCGGGAGTATTGCTGCCATTTCAAGCTCTTTTTAGTTTGCTTTTAGCCTGGGTATCAAGGTGGCGAGGAAACAAAATGCTTGTGCTCGCGTTTCTAGTTTGCCTTGTTGGATCTGTTTTAAGCTCGGAGCAATTAAAAGTAGTGCAATCTTTAAGTGACGGAATAGTCAGAGAGTTAAGATTAGACAAATCTTATTTTGGATTCGTTGAAATAGTAGATATTAGGTATTTGATACGGAAACCAATTTTTGTCTTAGGTTGTATTTCTCTTTTGCTTGTTCAGGATTGGAGGAAGGTGAGAGAACAGTCGATTTATCTTTTGAGTTTAACAATTTTGACACTTTGCTTAGCGGCAAAAAGTTTTATTGCAATTCCCGTTGGTTATTTCACTTTTTTGTTGATCGCTTTCAACAAATTTGATAGCCTTGAGAAAAAGTTGGCAAAAGCTATCGGAGTCATGTTTTTTCTAGAGAGAATTTTTAATATCGACTCTGTAGCAAACTTGTATTTGCCGCTCTCGGCTATAGCCCGTCTTTTTGGGACTTTAAGTATTTGTCATTTGTTAGTTGTTTTAATTTTGTTGAGTCTCAAACTAGGAAATAGATTCGGATTGTACATTGGGGCTTTGGCTTTAAGCTTGCTCGTAGACAAGCCCCTTTTTAGCTGATTTATGTGCCAGGGTGTTTTTGTTGATTTTCATACCCATTTTTATGAACCCCATAGAAAGTCTTTGAAAAAAGTAAAAGAAATAATTTATACCAATTTAAAGCCTTTTCCTGTAAAGAAGGCAATCTTTGCGGTTTGTTCATGGCCTGGTAGCATTCCTTTTGAAGAAATCTGTGACCAAGTGGGTTTGTCTATGGAAGACTCGGGGGCTAAGGGAGTTGGGGTATTTATGGGTCTGAAAATAATATTCGAAAATAGTGAACAAATTAAGGATGTTTTTGGAAATGAGTTTACCAAGGTTGGGGATCATATTTATTTAATTTACACCCCCCTAAAATATAGCTTTGGTTATCGGAAAAAATTAATGAAGCTCTGGACCCTCGATAAACAGTTTTGTTGTAATGGATTTTGTACTCTATTTTTTAGAGATTTTGATCGGGTCGGCTCTGATATGATTGCTGTTAAAAGGGATATAAACTTATTGGGAAGGGTAGGAAATATTTTTAGGTGTGATCTGGGAGATTCTATAAGATGCTATTGGGATAGCTCAAGTCAAGCAGTTTTGCGAGAGAGTAATCTGGGTAAATTCCTAAGATTTATTTTGAGTCAAAAGATCTCTAAGCCTCTTAGAAAATTTTTTTAAATTTTTTAGCTCTGTTAACAGGTCTTCAACGTGCAGTGGCTTGAAATTTCTGGCTAAAATTGATACCGGGGTCCAGCCTTTGATCTTGGCTAAGTGCTCTGGCCCAAACAACATAATTACGGATTTTTCGTAATCCAGCAAGGCTTCAAGAAAAGATTTCGTGGATCTTTTGTTGTATTCGGCAATAAATGTTGGAGAGAGGTATTTAGCGGATTCCAGGGCGCGCTTAAGATCAATTTTGAAGAGCGCTGGGCTCTTGTGGAAGCACTTAAAAATCGCTTCTACTACTTTATGGACCGCAAGATATGGAGTCAAATCATTCCAAATAAGCTGCTCTAAAACCCTGTGAGCTGTAGCAAATTTGTTTTCTCTATGAATTATAAGCTTAACTACATAACACGTTCTCTGAGCTCTAATTAGCTTTACCTCCTCAGACTCTAGAGAACTGCCAATTAACATTTGATGGTGGTAAACTAATAAGGAAATATCGGCAAGTTTTAAAAAAATTTAAATACTTTATGACCCTTCATTCTTTTCCTTTTTTAGTTTCTTCGTCTTTGATTTTTAACTCCAGTGATCCAGCCGAAGCACTAGTGCTTAGCTTAATCGGCAACAGATGGGTGCAGCGCCTCCGAAGAGTGGCTCAGTCTGGAGCTCAAAGGTTCGTATTTATGTTTTCTGAGTACTCGCGGTTTGGGCATTCCGTGTATGCGGCATACCTGATGTCTCAAGTAGTAAAAGTTTTGAGGCTTAAAGGGCACAATGTCTCGGATTTTGAAGCTAAATTATTGTTAGCGACTAGTTTGCTTCATGATATTGGACATTTAGCCCCCGGAAGTCATATGGCCTGGGATGTCTGGTTTCCTGAGGAGTCCGACCAGCATGAAAGGCTGGCTGTCTCAATAATTAATGAAGACCTCGATCTTCAAAAAATCCTGGCAGATCCAAATTTAGTAGAAGGGTGTAAAGAGTTGCTACTGCCAGAGAAACGGAATCTCCCCTCGTGGATGTATCAGCTGATATCAGGCACCAGTTGGAATGTGGATAGAGGAAGTTGGGTTCTAACAGACTCGATTTTTTCAGGTTTTGGTTTAGGGGTTTATAACATCTCTGAGCTTATCAACTCAGTTTCAATAACAAGTGAAGGACAACTGGATTTCGACGAAAGAAAACGTCCAACTTTAACGAATTTTTTGGTGGCAAGAAACACACTGTACTCTCAAGTCATTTTTCATCCGGCTGTTATTGGCGCCAGACTTTTATTTAATAAGATAGTTGAGAGATTGAGGGAAGGAGCCAAAGCTAGTTTTTTGGATTGTACTATGGAAAGCTTCCTAAAAGCTTCAACCAGTCAAGAAATTTCTTTGGAAGATATATTTAACTGCGATGATCACTGGTTTTTTTATCATCTTAGCCGGTGGTTAGGGGATGAAAATGACTTGATCGTAAGAGATCTTAGCATGCGGATTATTAATAGGGATTTTTTTCGAGCTTTTCGGTTACCTAAAGGGGTTTTTCAAGAACTTTACTATAATGCTCGCGAACTTGTAGCTTCCTTAGGTTACGACCCTAATTACTATTGCTTAAGTCAGGACTTAAGCAAGTATCAGTTCATACTTTCAGGTTCAGGGTTAAGTTCTGAAGCGTTAGACAAAAATTTTTATTTTGACGAGCATTATCTTTTTTTACCCTCGCAAGTAGCAGAGGCTTTTGAGTCAAAATTACTGGGGCTGAGATCTTTAAACACCATATAATCGAAGACTAACCACCCATACAAGAGGGCAACAGCGGTGAGAATGAACCCTTTTAAGTTTTCGACACTAATTGCTTCTTTAAACATTCTAAGGCTCAAAACTAAAAGAATTCCCCAGAATACAGCCTTAAATACTCGCTTCGAGGCAGTCAAAATGATTTTTGGATACTTTTAGTTACTTAAGAAGATTAAGTTGATACTCGAAGCTATCTGGGTTAATTTCATAGTTTCTCAGCATTCTTCTTAGTTCATTAGGGTCGATGTCAAGGCTATTACAAACCCAGTCAAATGAGAAAGGCTGATTAGGATCTGTTACTCCGAAAATCCATTGCCGAGCAGTTCTTCTCACATGTTTTTCTACTTCAATATTTCCAAAAGCATCACATACGGCTCTTGCTAACACCGCAGAAAGAAGATTTCTTTCAGGCTTGAAATCTCCCGAAACATACATATTGTCGATAAATTTATCAAAATCCTGAAGGTTTGATGTATTAGCAAGGTTTTTTTTGCTTCTCGCCATAGCTTTCCTCTTAATTAAACTACTAAAACACTTTTCAGTTCAACAGTCAACATCTAAAATTTTCTAGTTCAAGCAAAGCTTGAGCGAAAACTTTTGTGTCAAGCTGAGTGAGCAAAAAGTTTAGCTTTGAGGTAACTGAGCTCTCCGTTTCTACGGGGAATCCGTGGTGCTTGAGTAACAAATCCAGAAGGATATGGCTAAGGGAAATTAAATGTTGTGGGTCAGAGTTTTGTAAGAGTAAGATCTTTTGAATAAGTTCAAAAATTTCTTTGCAAGGAGAATGAAACTCTAGGCACTTATTTGCCAAATCGAGAACGAAAGCCCAGAACTCATAAAGCTTCAGGGAGAAATATTTTTGAAGTGAACGAGTGCTATTTATTCCTACAACGTGAAAAAATTGATTTTTAGAGAGTAAAAGATCTAATTGAGAAATATCGCCAAGTTCTAAACGTCGATAGTATGGCAGCGCAATTTTAAGTTTAGCTGGAATTTTTCCAAAATCTGGTGACAGAATGTTTAAAATATCAAATTTTTTATGGTGCGCAACGTTCAAAACAAGGCACCGTTGAGAAAAAATTTCGTTGTGACCCCACTCCAAACAAACAGACCTTCCTTCAAAATTTTTTGCCTCTATGGGCCAGGGTAGACTCGAACTACCGACCTCACGCTTATCAGGCGTGCGCTCTCACCAGCTGAGCTACAGGCCCGTGAGGCTTAATTTTAATGAATTGTTAAAATTATTTAAAGATGCTAGATTTTGAAAGAATTTTGAAAACATAATTTTAATTGGTGGTAGTGTATGAAATCGGTTTTGCTGTTAAATACATCCTATGAGCCCTTACGAGTTATTTCATGGCGAAGGGCCATTACGCTTTATTTTTTGAATAAGGTAGAGATACTAGAGGTTTATGATACAGTTATACATAGCGTTAATTTTGCATTTCCCGCTCCGTCGGTAGTTAGGCTTATAAATTTTGTTAAATTTTACTCAAGAAGCATACCACTAACTAGGCAAAATCTTGTGTTAAGGGATCAATTTTGCTGTCAATATTGTGGGAAAAGTGTGAGTGGATTAGACATAACAATTGACCACGTAATTCCAAGATCTAAGGGCGGACAATCTTGTTGGGAGAACTTGGTGGTTTGTTGCAGAGGGTGTAATAAAAGGAAAGCCAACAGAACACCAGCTGAAGCAGGGATGACATTGTTAAAACCTCCACGAAGACCAGTTTGGCTACCTATCATAAGGTCCAGGCATTTTGATCGGGAGGTACCCAAGGAGTGGAAAGATTATTTGTTTGCCGTTTAGCTCTTCTGTCTTTGGCTCTTTTACGTTGAAATGCTTATGTCCTTAAAAGATGCTGTCAAAGCTTTGCCTTTAGTAACTGAGCTAGCTCGGGTTTCGGGTCTTTGGTTAGTTGGCGGAGCAATTAGAGATTACTTGGTGCGAGGCAAGTTGCCAGCGGAGCTGGATTTTATTTGTTTAGACATTGAGGCCGTAAAAAAAAAGTTAGAAGAGTATAGAGTTTCATTTTTTCAGCTAGGAGAGAAGTTTAGAACTTGCAGAGCCTTTCTAGGATCACTCCAAGTTGATTTTTCGCCTCTTGATCATCAAGATTTATACCTGAACATTCTTTCGAGGGATTTCACTTGTAACGCTTTAGCGTTTGATATTCGTGGAGAACAGTTAGTAGATTTAGTTGGGGGAGTTGAAGATATAAGAAATAAAGTTTTAAGGTTTATCAATGGTGTTGAAAGTTTTAGCTCAGATCCAGTTAGGATATTAAGAGCAGCTAGGTTTGGCCCTGGACAGGGTTTTTCTGTGAGCGACTCTATTTTGAAGGAGATTTCTAACTCAAAAAGCTTGTTGAAGGAGGTAAAGAGCGAAAGAGTGGGGCAAGAGTTTTATAAGCTTTTAGTTTGTGATCATGTCGCTGATGCTCTGGTATTTTGTAACAAGGAAGGGATTTTGACAGAAATTATAGACTGGTGGGCAGAGTGCGTAGATTTCCTGCAGAATGAGTTTCATGTTGAAGATGTAGCAAGCCACAGTCTGACTGTTTTGAGGAGGGCTGAAATTTTAGCTTATGACCACAAGCTTGAAAAAGATGAAAAATTTATCTTTCTTTGCTCAGCATTATTGCATGACATAGCTAAACCTAGGACTTTTTTGCTCGACAAAAGTAACAGAAGAAGGTTTTTTAATCACGAAATTTTGGGCGCTAGATATGTGTCAGAGTTACTGGCTGGGTGGAGTTTGGCTCAAGAGTTGGTACAAAAAGTTTGCATATTAATCAAGTTTCATATGAGGCCTTTAGATTGTGGCAAAGCTGGAGTGAGGAGGTTAAAAAGAGATTTAGCAGAGCTTTTTCATCTATGGCGCTTGTTAAAAATTGCCGATAAGCCTCCTGTGATGACGGACATAGATTTTTTAAAACAACTTCATGAGTTTGACACGCTGTGTTTAAGTATTGAGCCCGTTCCAAAGCCAAAATTTGAATTCAATGGTAATGATCTTAAAGATTTTGGACTAAAGGAAGGACCGTCCTTGGGAAGAGTTTTAAATTCTTTTAGGTTTAAAGCTTTAGAGTGCCCCGAGTGTAACGACAAACAGTTCGTAAAAAAACTGGTTAGTAGGTTCGTGTGGTAAGAGCGTTTAAGAAAAGTATTGAACTTAAACAGCTTTCAAGTAAACTAGCCAAAATAAACCGGTGTGAGTTGGATAAGTTTTGCTGAGGCGTTATTAAAGGAGCATGTAACACAGACTAGTTTAATCAGGCACTTAAGACAAGTTGCTTGCTGTATGAGATGGTATGCTATTAGGTTTAATCAGGATATAGATTTGTGGGAAAGTGTTGGACTGTTACATGATTTTGATTATGAGAAGCATCCTGAGTCTTCCCCGCCCGACGGACATCCTTATTTTGCAGCCCGGCTCCTTAAGTCGCTTGGTTTTCCCGAGGAAGGAGTTGAAGCAATTTTAGCCCATGCAAAATACACAGGAGTAGAAAGGAAAGCTTTAATATCGAAAGTTTTATTTGCAGTGGATGAGTTAAGCGGATTCATCGATGCTTGCTCAAGGGTGCACCCATCAAAAAGTTTGGAAGGGTTGGATGCAGATTTTATTTTGAAGAGGCTAAAAGAAAAATCCTTTGCCAGGAACTGTAATAGAGAAGATATTAATGAGGGGGCTGCGGATTTGAGCCTAGAATTAAAAGTTCATATTGAGAACTGTCTAGAAGCTTTAAGAGATTTTTATCGACTAGGACACTTATAAACCTCTTTTGGAATGCCCTTGTAAATATTTTTAATTGAATTTCGCAAGAGTTCTAAATTTTTGTGTTGTACAAATGTTGCAGCTGTTTCTCTCATTTGATTACTGTAGAAAGATAAAGGTGCCTTGTTAAGGCAGAAACTGTGTAATTTGATTAATCTTTTAATTGCGTCGTTTACATTTTTGTAGTAAGCAAGGTAGCCCGCATGGTTAGTTTTTAAGCATGGAGCGTCTGCGGCGCAGGAGATAATTGGGTATGGATCCAAAGCTGCTAAGCCTATTGAGGCTCTTTCGAGGGATGCTTTTATTGAATTAAGTGCGCGAGTTACATCTCTTCGGAATCTAACTAACTCAGCTTTTTTATTTTTCTGGCGCAAATACGCTGCTGAGAAATCGCAGAGCCTTTTCGATCTCTTTGAGATCCCAGATCCGATATACCGGTTAGTTATGTGAGATAAAACAAAAAGTTTATCTGTTATATCGATACCTGAACATCTATAGTACACAATAATAGGGGTTTCACTTCGACAAGGGAACTCTCTACAACCCGCGGAGCCAACATCTAAAACAGAGTTCTGCGAGCCGCCTAAATTGACCACATTTTGGGAATTGGAAACGTTAGCTTGGTTAGCGGTGTTAGAAGTTGGCTGATTAGTTAAGTTAGCTTGGTTGGCATTATTGGCTTGGTTTGCGGTGTTAGAGGTTGGTTGGTTAGTAAAATTAGCTTGATTAGCTATGTTAGCCTGGTTAGCAGTGTTAGAAGTTTGTTGATTAGTTAAGTTAGCTTGGTTGGCATTATTGGCTTGGTTTGCGGTGTTAGAGGTTGGTTGGTTAGTAAAATTAGCTTGATTAGCTATGTTAGCCTGGTTAGCCGTGTTAGAAGTTTGTTGATTAGTTAAGTTAGCTTGGTTGGCATTATTGGCTTGGTTTGCGGTGTTAGAGGTTGGTTGGTTAGAAAAATTAGCTTGATTAGCTCTGTTAGCCTGGTTAGCGGTGTTAGAAGTTTGCTGATTAGTTAAGTTAGCTTGGTTGGCATTATTGGCTTGGTTTGAGGTGTTAGAGGTTGGTTGGTTAGTGAAATTAGCTTGATTAGCTATGTTAGCCTGGTTAGCGGTGTTAGAAGTTTGTTGATTAGTTAAGTTAGCTTGGTTGGCATTATTGGCTTGGTTTGCGGTGTTAGAGGTTGGTTGGTTAGTGAAATTAGCTTGATTAGCTCTGTTAGCTTGGTTAGCGATGTTAGAAGTTGGCTGATTAGTTAAGTTAGCTTGGTTGGCAGTATTGGCTTGGTTTGCGGTGTTAGAGGTTGGTTGGTTAGTGAAATTAGCTTGATTAGCTATGTTAGCTTGGTTTGCGGTGTTAGAGGTTGGTTGGTTAGTAAAATTAGCTTGATTAGCTATGTTAGCCTGGTTAGCGGTGTTAGAAGTTTGTTGATTAGTTAAGTTAGCTTGGTTGGCATTATTGGCTTGGTTTGCGGTGTTAGTTTGGTTGCCTTGTGAGCCTTGATTGCCCGTTGAGCCGAAGGAAGTTTTAGGTTTTACACACCATTTTCTCAAAATGTTTGTAGGGTGAACACAGCAGCCTCCCATTGAGCTACTAGTGCCCCCGTCAACTGATCTACAAACAATTGCTCCATTGTGACAATCTAAATATTCTGTTTGGTAACCTTCTTCATTTGATAAGGGAGGAAAATCTCTAAGACTATAACCTCCGCTACACGTTGGTATGCACCTTTGACAAAACGAAGGTGAGGTAACTAATCTGTAGCCATTTCTGCAAGTTGAATTGCAATTTTCTCCAGGTTCAATTCCAGGGTTTTCATCGTTATTTCTCGGTCTACAACAGTACTTTGGAATCAAATTGTTCGAAACGCAACATCCGCCGTTTCCCCTTATCTCTGATCCATCGGCTTTCCTACAATAATAGCTGGCTTCCCTACACTCTTGTTTAAAATGAACCAAACAAATTTTGGACTCTGACGGTCCCGCGGGGTCCTCACTGTAACCCGATAAACAACCGGGATCGCACAAAGACATGCAGTCTAAGCGGCCGTCGTAACTCTCCCCAGGGCGACAGGAAGCTTCGGGAGGAGAGGCTTCCACACAGCCCTCGCCACTAAAGCAGCAGTAGCCCCCATTCGGATAAGGGTTTCGCCCGATACAACAGCCAGGAACTTCCGTACCATCGCACAGTGCGTCCTTTGGATAGCAAGCTACGCTGCCAGTGCCAATTTCATAGCAACTTCCAGTGTTGATTGGAGAGTAACCCCATCCTTGTCCTTCATGACAAACTCTCGCACAAAACCTTGAACAAGAACCAACCACCCCTCTAAAGTCGTGGTAGTAGTCAAGTAAAGGTTCGCAAACAGGCGCTATACAAGGAACTGCAAAGAGAAAATGAAAAACTATCACTAAGCTGAACAAACGGTAAGCTAACACAATTAATTTGTACCTCAATATTAAGATCTAAAATCTCTGATTTTTGAGTCAAAAAATTTTTTGGAAAGAAAGTCGCAAACTCTGTCAAAGGTAGTGATGGACTTCAAATTTCAACTTTAAGATTGCTATGCGATTAGAGAATTCTTTGGGAATAGTCTTTGGATTAATTTAAATGCGGGCTGATTTGAGGGTTAATCTGTTTGATTGTCACTTAAGAGCTCAAGCACACTAAAAGATAATTGATTTAATCAAAGAAATATCATAAGGTAAGCTAAATTTAAGACTCGGGTGGGTTGGCGAGTTCGGTAGAATTTTTGTAAGGGTAACTCTTTTTACGTCTGAAACCCTTAAATTCATAAGTAGATGCTAACCATACTTTTTTGCTGCTATGATCCAGCTTTCAAGGTTTGAGTACTTGCCTTTGGTTTTACAACCAGAATTTATGTTGGCTTACTAAAATTTTGATCGCGGTTTGCCTTTAAGTATTAACCTTCCAAAATAGAACAGTTTTATTGGCTGGCAGTGAGCAGAAACAGTCAATTATAGGCCATCCTTGACTAAACCAAGGCTTTTGAGACTAGCTTTTGAAAAACCTCGTTAACGCTCGCAGCGGCCGCAGCCATATGCCCAAAATTTTCAGGTTCGTATGCGTCTCCCACAAAAAAGCATTTGAACTTGGCTAAATCTTCTAAACACTGCAACAGTACATCATCAGGTAATTCTGTGGGTGTGTAAATAGGGTAACTACCTCCAGATAACTCTGGGGCAGTGATTAAAGTTAGCCTTGGTTTCCGAATGCCTATTTTCTGCAAGAATGCTAGGACAGATCGTATCATCTCACTCTTCAAAGCTTGGTTCGTTGGATCAATTAGAGTCAATGCACCGGTTGCAATCACATCTAAATCACCGCACCTAGGCCACAGCACAAATTGATAGACTTCCCGAGTCACCTCGGATCTACATAAAACTTTGACTTCTTTAACATTAGAACTTGGAAACTCTGTTCGCTCAAATACTCCTGAGACTAAAAACTTAAATACAAAGGGACGAGCTCTAATTTGCATTAGTGTGTTTATAGCATCAAGTGGAAAAGATGGGTCATCAGATTCAATATCCAGCCTTACGAGTTGCCAAGGGGGCAAGGCAAAAACTAGGGCATCAGAGACTAACTGCTTTTGCTCGGCTATGTATTGATTTCCGTCTCTTGCCCGTTTTTTAACTTCACAAGAAATTTGATAAAGTTGCCCCGTGTATCTAACCTTCGTAACCGTTGTGTTTAACCAAACAGCCTCATGCTGCTCGAAAGCTAAAGCGGTGTGGGACATTGGATGATTTAAAAAAGAATAACTCTCGTGACCGTTTAAAAATACAATCTTCCCATCATCACCAATCCGAATCTCATGATGGAGCTGGCGCTGTTTCCAAGTTGGATCGATTTCTAAATCTGGGCATGAGTTTTCTAAAACCAAGGTAGACTTGGTTAATTCATCTCTAAGCTCTTTTACTTGATCCGGCTCTAATTTGCTTATATTAAATTTGCTTCCCTCATTGGTCATTAAGAAGATTAAAGTATCTGATCCGTTTTTGCGACCATTAATAACCCCGTTTTTTGGAGATATTTCACTATCTTTAGTGGCGCTAGGCCCTGTAACAATCTTGAGCCCTAACTCTCCAAAAATTTTTTTATGCCTATCTGAAAAGTGCTCTCCTCCTGTTGGCACATCCGCCCTAGCAGGGAAACTGAAAGCTAACTGCGCTTCTTTTTGTTCACTTGGCAAGCCTTCGAAGATTTGAGCGTTTCTTGGCGTAAGCATTAACGGCATTCTTCCACCCAAAGTTTCCTCTTTCTCCAATAAAAAGAAATTTCCAAAAGAGCCTAGCTCTGAGCTACATAACTGGGGATTTCTATTTCTATCCCAAAGCTTCCAAGCTAGATAGCATCCTGCAAACCCCCCTCCTACAATGACTAATCTAGTCCCATGCTCTCTAGTTATTGTAGTCTCTTGCCGACTATGTAACTCCATAAGATTTAAGCGTGTCTTTTTAAAATTAATTTTTGAAAAAGTATTAGCTTACTCTTTTAGAACGTAAACTGTTAGATTTTCTATGTTACTGACTTCTAGAAGTTTGTCAAGATGTTCTAGTCCCCTTGTAGCTTTGCCAATTAAGGTAATGTTACCGGTCAAATGCGGACTATCTTTTAAAATTATTAAAATTGCGGTGCCGTGGCTCTTTCTCTGAGGATTAGAGGTATCCTTAGCTCGGGCCATTAAAAGAGAACCTCTTGTAATCTCTTCCTGAGAGAACTCAGGGGGAAGGGTATAAGCAAATTGAGGCTCTGTTTTCGAGATTTTTCCAATTAAAACAGCGTAATCATCTCGAATTTCGTCTATTTTCCTGTTCTTGTAGAACTGATTATCTGAAAGCCACTTCAAATTCGCAACATGTGTGGGAGCAAGTTCTGGATATAGCTCAAAAATTACGCTTTTTCCTGCAAAATTTAGCTCTGCTACCTTTATTTTCTGGAGTTTTTGAAGGTCAGGGATTTGAAAAGGTAACTCTTGCGCTCCTAACAGGCTAATAACAGCTAATAAAAAACCTGTTAACTTTCTCATAATAAAATTTTAACATCTCTGGAGAAGCAATCTCAGAGTCAAAAGAAAAGCAGGACATGTTTTTTGCTTTTTTAAATCACGGTAATTTACTAGGATTCTTAAGTTAGGTGAGGCTCTTAATTCTTTTGTTCTCGATAGCTTGTTTACGGGCTCAAGACCTGATCATTTTAATAGACAAGTCAGCTAGCTTCCATGCTGCAGACAAGCAGAGAACTTACATTCCTTTTGTTGAAAGGCTGATTGAAAGTCTGCCTGATGGTATCAGTGTTGAAATAAATGAGTTTAGTTCAAAAGTAAAGCCAATTTTTCAAGTAGATGCTTTGGATAAAGACAGCAAGGAACAGTTTAAAGGGTTGTTATACTCTGTGAAAAGTATTGAAGCTGAGGATAGCGCTTTAGAGGTTCTTAGCTTTTTATTGGCTAAAAAACCAAAGGTTGCAATTTTGTTCACAGACGGCGTATTTTCCGACCTTGAAGATTCAAAGAACTTAGATGAGTTAAGTGCACTTCTCAAGAGATTAAGGGAGCTTTCAATAAAGCTGATAGTCCTGTCTCCTGACGGTGCTGTAAATCTAGATTTTTTATTTGAGGCTTCCGCTGTAACTAAAGGTTTAAGTTTGCCTTTTTCGACTAAAGGAGCATTTAAATCTGTTATGATCGAGGTTTTGAAAAGCTTTAGCAAAATAGATTTAGATAGTTTTATTTTTTTCTCTGTGCCGGCAATATCTTTGGTAGTCTTAGACCAAGTTTGCCAAGATGTAGTTCTAATCGATCCTGACTTTAAGATTTCCCAGCTTGATCAATTTAAACATTTACCAGTTGGTCAAAGGTGCTTTATTTGGATCAATGGTCTGGGAGAGTGGGGCGTTTCAAGCAACAGACCGCCAGTAGTCCTGCAAAGTCCTGAAGTGTTAGCCACAGTTCCATCAACGTTATTGGCTGGAGAGGTTGCTCTTGCTAGGGTTTGGATCCAGAGCCTAGGTAATAAAATTGCGTACACTGAGCTTTTAAATCAGACAAAAGTTTTCGGAAAAGTTTTCAAAGAAGGTATTGTTGGAGATCCTCTGATTGTTTTTCCTTTGGATTTAAATCAGAAAACAAAAAATTTCGAAGGAGAGCTGTGCTTAAACGACGTGGGGGATTATAATTTAAAAATCATTCTTGAAGGCCCTTTTGAAAGTTTAGGATATGAGCAAAAGCTTCGAGTAAAAGACGAAAGCGTTAAGCTGATTCATCCTGCCAGTGTAAAAGAAAAAATTCTCAAGGAACTTCCTGCAGGTTCTTGGATATTTTTGGAAGCCTTCAAGGGAGGAATTTTCCATAAGCTTCAAACAAACTCTGACTTTATAAAAACATTTAACAACGTAGCTGCAGTCAAGTTAAAAGCAATAGGAGCAGAACTCTTTACCTCAGGCGAGTTGAAAATTGGCAAAAGTGTTGTGAGGTTCAAGAGAACGTTAGAATCAAATAAAGATTTTGTATTTGTGGCAAAAGAAGTGAAAAATAACTTGGACCTTTTAAAGACAGTTCTTGTTGTTGTCCCCCCTCAGTTTGTTTTGTTTGCTATCTTTTTGCTGGTTTTGCTGAAGGGCAGCAAGGAAAAATTCGCCGAAGAGTTCTTGGTTGTAATAAATGATCTCAGATTAGAGCTTTCTACAGTCAAGTCAGCCATTAACGAGGTTCAGTCTAAAGATGTTGAGCAGCTTATTAAGTACATTGGAGAGTTTTTTTCAAAGACTAAGTCTTCAACTCAGACTGATCAAAATAAAGATGACATTCAAGAGGAGGTATAAATGTTGCTTGTGCTGGGTTCACTGGTTTTAGGATCTGTTTTAGCATTTTTTTTGTATTGGAAGTTTGGTGGCCTAAACTCTAAAGACCAGAGTTTATTGGATTTAAAGCGAGAGGTAAATAATCTAGAAACGGAGTTAAGGTTATTAGAGGAGGAAATTAAGTGTTTCATTCCCGCTGAAGAAGGATATGCTTTTTTTGAGTTAATTACGGAGCTTCAAAATTCCCTTAATTTAGAGCAAAGTAAAGTTAACATTAGTTCATTGGAGTTAACCGTTCTTGAAAAAAGACTTCGGGAGTTTTCGGATCTCGATCAAGAGTTTGAGAGCAGTGAGCTTGAGACCCGAGAGCTTATTAAAGAGTTTACGACATCGTTAGCGGAGCTTTCTGGTAAACTCTCTCAGCTTGAGTCCCAGTTACCTGTAGTTAATGAGGCATTGAATGAGTTGCGAGAAGTTTCAGATTTCGAGATTTTTTTTTCAGGCATGCAGTCGACCTTAGGTGGGGCTATTTTCGATTTTAAAAGTTTAACAGAGCTATTCTCGCAAAGTTTTGATCTGGTTCATTATCTTAAAGTTAGATTTGATGCCTTAGATGTAGAATTTGCTGAACTTTATGAAAGGTTTGGAGAATTAGATAGTTAACATGTACTTTTGCAAGTCAAATGAGTCGGATATTACAAGCGTCCCAAAAGGTGCAAAAATTCTGTTTCTAGGGATAGGTGGAATTGGTATGGCTCAGTTAGCGTGCTTACTAGCTGAAAAGGGGTTTAATGTTGAAGGAGTGGATAATGAAATTTGGGAACCAAGCAAAAGTTGGATTTTGAGTCGGGGGCTCAAAGTTAAAAAGTGGGAAGAGATTAACTCGATCGAAGAATTTGATTTTGTCGTAATAGGCAATGCGGTTTTAAGATCTAATAAACTTCTTCCTTTAATTGAAGCTTCATCAATCCCTTTTTGTTCAATGGCCAAAGTTATTTCGGATTTTTTGTTAAGAGGACGAACAAAAATAGTAATTGCAGGAACACATGGCAAATCTACCACTACCGCATTAATAGCTTTTGGACTAACAAACAGTGGTTTTAATCCTAGCGTTTTTGTTGGGGCCGCGGGCAAACGTGGCGAGATATTGTCTAGAGTGGGCACTAATTTTGCAGTGGTAGAAGGTGATGAGTATGACAGTGCTTTTTTCTCCAAAATAAGCAAATTTTACTACTATGATCCAGATTACCTTGTTATAACTTCTTTAGATTTTGATCATAAGGATATTTTTCCTAGCAGAGACGCTTACATTGAAAATTTTGTAAAATTCATCAATTCTCAAAATCAAGTAAAAAAAATCATCCTAAGTTCAGCCGCATTCAAAAATCTAAGTGGAAAAATCAACAAAGATCTCTTGGTTTACCCTAGCCAGCAGTTTTTTTATGAGGAAAAAGGAGACAGTGTAATATTTCATTTGAATGGAGAAATAGTTGAGCAAAACTGTTCTTTGATAGGGAAGCATAACAAATTGAATATGCTGGGAGCATTGATTTGCCTTAAAAGCTTAGACGTAGATCTCCCTTCTTTTTCTGATTTTCAGGGTTTGAAACGAAGGCTAGAACTGATTTATAGCTCTGACGAAGTGATTGTGATTGACGACTTTGCTCATCATCCTGAAGAGGTGCGAGCAGGCATTTTTGCACTTAGAGACTCGCACCCCAAGAGAAAAATAATTGTGGTTTTCGAACCCAGAAGCAACACCTCCCGTTCTTCCACATTTCAGCATGACTATGAGGACGTCTTTAAACTACCAGATGCAATTGTTATTAAGGAGCCCATTGTAAGACATAATGATGATCCTAGTAATATGCTAGATGTGAAAAAAATTCTTTGCAGCAGTGGCAAAGAAGGTTTTACTTATAATAATAAGACAGGAGAGGTTTTGCAAGAATTAAAAAATCTTGCTCTAAGGTATAGACCGTCTTTAGTGGTTTTTATGTCTAATGGTTCGTTTGACGGTATGATAGGAGACTTTGTTGGTTTGTTAAAGAGCTAAGTAAAAAATCAGGTAATCACTGAAAACGAATTTCGACTATGCTTCCTTCTGAAATTTGGTACTTATCTGTAAAACCAGCATTTACCTCAATTGCGTATTTAAATGGAACTTTACTTCCTAGAGGCTCCAAGGAGTATGGTGTTGTGTTTTTAATTATATCAACAACCTCATTCTGTGAATTCACAAATATAATATCCAAAGGTATAGAAGTGTTTTTCATCCAAAATTTCTCATTAGTTTCTTGTGGGTAGATAAACAGCATTCCATGGAGTTCAGGAAGTGATTTCCGAAACATTAAACCCAAAGCTCTTTTAAGAGGGTTATCTGCTACCTCTACACTTATCGAAATAGTTTCTCTGTCACCCTGGTAAAAAATAACCTGAGATCCCTTTTTTTCAGCTAAAAATCTCACTGCTACTACAATAAGTAGTAAGCAAGCTAAAACTATGGCTATTTGAAACATGTTTTTTAGTCTCCACTTGTAATTGACTGGCATTAAAACTGGGCATCTTACTTCAAAATGTAGAGATTTTGAATAAAATATTAGTTTTACGCTTTACGATTAGAGTGACAGATAACTACAACGTTTTTGGTACGGATGGAGTAAGAGGTATCCCCAACCAGGACATTTTTGAACCCCTCCAAATTTGCTGCTTTGGCGTTGCTATAGGCGAGTACCTAAAAAAGAGAGTTGAAAGACCAATAGTCTTAATTGGTAAAGATACAAGATTATCCTGCTACATGCTTGAGTATATTTTAGCAGGAGCTCTAACCTCTAAAGGTGTTGATGTTTATCTGACAGGGCCTATACCTACAGGTGGAATTTCTTATCTTTCTCAAAGTATGAGAGTTGACATGGGTATAATGGTTTCTGCATCTCACAATTCCTGGGAGTACAATGGCGTCAAAATTTTAGATAGTCAGGGAGTTAAAATATCGGTGCAAGACGAAGAAGAAATTTCGAAGTTGCTTTTGTTGGCGCAAAATAAAAAAGTTAATTTTTCGGCAGATCATCTAGGAAGAATTAGGAGGCTAGATGATGGTATTTGGAGGTATCTTGCTTTTATAAAAAGCCTGCTTCCTAGATCCTTAAGTTTGAAGGGTTTTAAGATAGCGCTAGATTGCGCTAATGGAGCCGCCTATTTTATTGCCCCCAAAGTTTTCTGGGAGTTAGGAGCTGAAGTAATTAGTACAGGTTGTGAACCAAATGGCTTTAACATTAATCAAGGAGTTGGTTCTCTTTATCCGGAACATCTAAAAAAGATTCTACAAGACTCTAATGCTGATATGGGTTTTTGTTTCGATGGCGACGCGGATAGGTTAGTTGTTGTTACGAAAAGTGGGAAAATTTTAACGGGTGACGCTTTACTGGCAATCTTCACAAAATTTAGGGAATATACTTTTCACTCTCCTCTTAAGGGAGTAGTTGGAACGTTAGTATCTAATAAGGCTTTGGAAATTTTAGTAACCACAGAAGGTTTAGAGTTTGTAAGAGCGGCAGTCGGAGATCGAAATATTTTGGCCGAGATGCAAAACCGCGGATTCAGTTTAGGTGGAGAAGATTCTGGCCATATTATATTTTTAGAGAGAGCAAACTGGGGAGATGGTTTGATAACCGCCTTAGCATTTTTAGAGCTAGTTTTAAAAAGCGGAGCTACACCTGATAATCTTGCTGAAGTTTACAGGCCGCATCCTAGCATTTCTTTTGACTGTGAGTTAAAAGTGCCCGTGGCTGAAAATTTTTTTGCCGAGGTAGAAAATTTAAAAGACGCTTTAAGCGAAAAGTTTTCAGTAAGATCGGTGATTCGAAAATCAGGAACTGAAAACAAGCTCAGGGTATACCTTGAGAGCTCAGACGAAAAAGCGTTGACTGAAGCTCGTGAAACAGTATCCGCGTTTTTAAGCAGACTAAAAATAAATTAATGGAGCAGCTGATTCTAACCTCAGAAGATGTTTATTTTAACGATCGATGGCTAGGTGATCTTTTCCAAACGGTTTGGAGAGTCGGAAAAGCCTTAGCTGAGGAAATTTCACGTATCAGCGGCTCGCGAAAAGCTTTTATTGCAGCTGGCCCCGGCAATAATGGGAATGACGCTCTTTGTGCAGCACGGTTTTTATTGGATAATGGTTTTGAAGTAAAGATATTTGAGCCTTTTAAAGGCAAATCGGAGGTTAGAGAAAAAATTAAAAATTTTTTACCATGTAATTGCATTTTGGAAAAGCTGGAAGATTTGCCTCTTGTTTTTTTCAAGGAAGGTATTTTTTTGGACGGCATATTTGGAGTTGGTCAACGTTTTCCGTTAGACAATTTAGTTGTAAATGTTTTGTTAGTCGGCAAAGGTTTTAAGGTTAAAATTGCTATTGATGTGCCTACAGGAGTGGATGCCAATTCGGGTAACATCGATTTCACAATACCTTTTGACTATACTCTTTGCATTCAGCAGCCAAAAATCGGCCTTTTTTTAGATCCAGCCAAATCAATTGTAGGGGAAGTTAGAGTAATTGATGCTGGTATTAAAACCTTTAAATACAGTTACTGCTATTTTAACAAAGCTCAGTTTAGCCCTCGCAGAATCAAAAGAGATCCTTCGAGCCATAAGTATTTTTATGGCCCTCTTGTAGTTATAGCAGGTTCTCGGCAAATGAAAGGAGCTAGCGAGCTAGCTCTGGAGGGCGGCGCCCTTGCCAGTTCTAGGGTGTTAGTATCAGTGGCGGGCCCTTCTACTGATCCCGAAGTGATCAACTTCGGAATTGCTCGTTATTGCAGGAAAGAGTTAGAGAAAGTTTTCTCTCTGATTAAGACTCCTAAGTGCATTATTTTTGGCCCAGGTATAGAGGAGACCTCTGAATTCGAGAAAGATGAGATAGTGCAGTTTTTATCTGATTTGCGGTTACCAGTAATTGTCGACGGAACAGGCCTTAAATACGTAATCGAGCGAAAGCTAAACTCTTGTTTTCTTTTAACTCCTCATTTTGGAGAGTTTAAATATTTGGGGGGTAATGAAAAAAATTTGCATCAAAGTTTGTCTGTTTTGCAGGAAAAATATAATTGCAATATTTTGCTTAAAGGACCTGTGTGTATGTTTAGAGGGCAAAGGAGTTTCTTGTTTGAGGTTCGGAAGAGTAGTCTTTCGTTTGCGGGAATGGGAGATTTTTTGGCTGGTTTAATTGGCGGCTTTGTTTGTAATTCATTAGATTTTTTCTCAGCTAGCTATAATTCTCTGGGGCTTCTTGTCAAATCTGATGATTGGAATTTTAAGCTTTTCCGAGAAAAAATAAAAAATGAGTTTAAAAACTTTTTCGCTAATTGATTTTTTTTTATTGAAGCCTGAGTCTGTCGAAGTTTTTAAATATAAAGCCTTAAAAATGGATCAGATCACAGTTGGTCTTGTTGGTGAATTAGGGTCGGGCAAAACTAGTTTTGTTTCTTATTTTACGGGGCGTCAGGCTTGTAGTCCAACGTTCACTCTGTGTAATACTTATGAGTGTTTTTGGAATAGTCGGTCTTTTAGAGTCAGTCACTGGGACTTCTACCGATTAAACTCTTTCCCTGTTGAGATCCTGGAGGATTTATCAGATGTAATATTCATTGAGTGGATCGACAAATTTCCACAATCCTATTTCGAATTAAGGTTGAGTTTTTTAGTCAGCATAAATCCGAGGCATCATTGCTACGTTTTTTCAGCCTCTTAACGTTCAAAATTTTCAGACTCCAACAAAAGAGAGTCTATAATTTCGTCAAGCTCTCCCTCAAGAATTAGACCAAGATTGTGCCAAGATTTGTTTATTCTATGATCAGTAACTCTGTTTTGAGGGAAGTTATATGTTCTAATTTTTTCACTCCTTTCTCCTGTACCTACTTGTTTTCTTCTAGTTTCCTTTATTTGGGCTTCTGTCTCAGCTTTCTGTTTTTCGTAGAGCTTAGCTCTTAAGACTTTCAAAGCTTTCTCTCGATTTTTATGCTGACTTCTTTCATCTTGAATAGAAACTACTAATCCCGTTGGCAAGTGAGTGATTCTGACAGCTGAATCAGTAGTGTTAACGTACTGCCCGCCTGCCCCGGAAGCCCTAAAAGACTCAATTTTAAGATCTTTGGGATCTATCACTACGTCTTTTTCCTCAACCTCTGGTAAAACAGCGACAGTTACGGTGGATGTATGAATTCTTCCACTTGCCTCAGTTTTTGGGATCCTCTGAACTCGATGTACGCCGCTTTCAAATTTTAAATGTTTGTACACTTTGTGTCCTTTTATCGATGCTATTATCTCCTTGAACCCTCCTATGGGGTTTTCGCTAAAATCAACTACCTCAAGTTTCCAACCTTTGTTGTCACAAAACTTTGAGTAACATCTAAAAAGATCACCAGCAAAAAGACAGGCCTCATCTCCCCCTGTTCCTGCTCTTATTTCAAGGAAGATATCTTTGTTGTCATCGGGGTCCTCGGGCACTAAAGCCCTAAACAGTTCTAACTCTAGTCTATTTTTTTCAGCTTCTAAATTTCGAATTTCTTCGTTTATAAGTTCCAAAATCTCTGACTGAGACTCCTCTTTTAACATCGCCTCTAAAGATATTTGATCTTCTCGAATTTTATTTAACTTATGCGCCAGATCGATAATCTCTTTTAGTTCCGCGTAACGCTTCTGAGTTTGAAGGTAAAGGTCAGGATCAGCCTCATAGGACAAACCTTGAAGCCTGTTCTCTAAATCTTTAAACTCATTTTGAACCGCGGACAATTTGGTAATAAGACGCTGATCATCCATACCTGACCTATATTTTTTCTTAGTGTTGTTTAGCCAAGGACTCTATAGATCTTATACCTTCAGTCATTTCTAATTCATTTAGTCCGTTGGTTAGCTTAAATAACGCAGCCGAAATCCTCTGAGTCTCTGGCTCGACTATTAAGAACTCGCCTAAAAAAGATTTAAATCCATAACTGTTAGAAATAAGTTTTGTTAGATTAAGGAATCTAATCACCTCATTCAGTTCAAATCCCGAGGGGTTAAATTCAGAGAATGTATTTGAGGAGCTATTTAAAAGCTTAGATAGGGTTTGGCAAAGTTCATAGAAACTAACGAAGTCAAACAAAGCTCCAAAATAACCTGTAGAACCACCAATTACAAATGGATCGAAATGCAATTTTTGTCTTAATTCTTTTACAAGCGGATCAGGTATGACACTGTCGTTGCAGGCTGAGTTATCTACGCTGTAGTAATCAAGAGAGCTTAATTTAAGAGAAGATTTTATAAAGGTCTTAAAATCAACTGCAAACAGCAACTCTATTAAATGTTCCAGGATAAAGTAATTAAGATCTACCGAATATTGATCTGAGAGCTCTAAGTGGGATCGCAGAATCTTATTAAATATAATTCTTTTTGCCACGTTGTTAAACATCACATTAGGGCGATTTCTGTACCTTTTTTCTTTAAGAATTTCGGTGAAGTTTTCAAAGGGCCCCAAACCTTTATCCGAAAAAAGATCTTTAACTCTTATATTCTCTTTAGCTCGACAAGAAAAAAATGGTACAAATTTTCCAAGCGGATCATCAAGTTGAAGTCTCACACCTATTAGGGGGAATAACGATAAAGTAAGAGAAAGCTTTGAAAACTCATAAGTGCAGAATCGTTCCAAATCGTTTAAAGACTGAGGGATCTTGTAGGTTATTGGCAGTTTGCCTTTGTCAAAAAAAATAAGAATTCCTTGAATGATCTTATCTTGAAATGGAAGGCTGCTTAGAGGCGACGGATGAGCTTGGTTAACTGGAGCATTTATTGACATAAATTGAGAAGGTTGAATTTTGTAATTATACCATCATGTGACGGTAAATTAAATTCCAGAGAAAGTTTTGTCCAATAGTATAAAAAAATTTGCAAAAAAACTTGAAATTACGATTGAGGATTATCATATTATAGACTCAGTTTAAGGAGGCAAAAGTTCTATGAAGAAAAGTAATATTAGGCCTTTACAGGATAGACTATTGGTAAAAAGACTTGATCACGAAGAAAAAACTGCTGGTGGGATTTATATCCCAGATACAGCAAAGGAGAAACCCCAGATGGGAGAGGTCGTCGCTGTAGGTAAAGGAAGAATTAAAGAAGATGGAAGCGTGCAGCCTCTAGATGTGAAGGTAGGAGATAAAATTCTCTTTAGTAAGTATGCCGGCACAGAAGTTAAGCTAAACGGCTCCGAATATTTGATTATGAGAGAGGATGATGTTTTGGGAATTTTAGAAAATTAATTTTTAGGAGAGGGTAGCTATGGCAAAGAAATTAAAATTTGGATTTGAAGCTAATGAGCAAATTTTAAATGGTGTAAAAACTTTGGCGAATGCTGTAAGAGTAACAATGGGGCCAAAAGGTAGAAACGTTATAATTGAAAAAAGTTTTGGAAGCCCCGTTGTTTCAAAAGATGGTGTTACAGTCGCCAAAGAGATTGAGTTAAAAGACAAGTTCGAGAATATGGGGGCTCAGCTAGTAAAAGAAGTGGCTTCCAAGACCTCAGATGAAGCGGGGGATGGTACCACCACAGCCACAGTACTAGCTGATGCAATATATTCAGAGGGTCTAAAATTGGTTGCAGCAGGTCATGATCCCATGAGTATCAAGAGAGGGATTGATCAAGCGGTTAAAACTGTAGTTGAAGAAATAAAGAAGCTAGCTGTTCCCACTAAAAGCAAGAAAGAGATTGCTCAAGTTGGTACGATTTCGGCTAATAATGATGAAGAGATTGGGGAAATTATAGCTGAAGCAATGGAAAAAGTTGGAAAAGAAGGGGTGATTACCGTAGAAGAAGCAAAAGGTCTTGAAACTACTCTAGAGGTTGTTGAAGGTATGCAATTTGACAGAGGTTATTTGAGTCCGTATTTTATTACAAACCCTGAAAAAATGGAAGCAGAGCTGGATAATCCGTACATTTTGATTCATGAGAAGAAAATCTCTAACATGAGAGAGATGTTGCCTTTGTTAGAGCAAGTAGCAAAAGCTGGTAAACCTCTTCTTATAATAGCCGAGGATGTAGAAGGGGAAGCTTTAGCAACTTTAGTTGTTAATAAAATAAGAGGTGCTCTTCAAGTCTGCGCGGTTAAGGCTCCGGGCTTTGGAGATAGAAGAAAAGCAATGCTGGAAGATATTGCAATTCTAACAGGAGGTAAGTGTTTCACAGAGGATTTGGGAATCAAACTTGAAAGTGTTACAATAAATGACCTAGGAAGAGCTAAAAAAGTAATTGTTGCAAAAGAAGAAACAACAATAATAGACGGAGCAGGTAAGAAAGATGAAATTAAGGCACGCGTTGAGCAGATAAAAAATCAGATTCAGCAAACGACCAGTGATTATGATCGAGAAAAATTGCAAGAAAGGCTTGCTAAATTAGTTGGTGGTGTTGCCGTTATCCATGTGGGAGCTGCAACTGAGGTTGAGTTAAAAGAGAAGAAAGCCAGAGTTGAGGACGCCTTACATGCAACAAAAGCTGCTGTAGAGAGTGGGATTGTGCCAGGTGGAGGTGTTGCTTTGATTAGAGCAGCTCAGGCCTTGCAAAAATTGAACCTTCAAAATCCTGACGAGCAGGTGGGTGTAAAAATAGTTGAAAAAGCTTGTTACTATCCAGCTTATCAGATAGCCACTAATGCGGGTCATGAAGGTTGGGTGGTTGTTAATAAGATTAAGGAAGGAAAAGGCAATTTCGGGTTTAATGCTGCTACGGATCAGTATGAGGATCTAATGAAAGCAGGAGTCATTGATCCAGCTAAAGTAGTAATCACTGCTTTAGAAAAAGCTGCTTCAGTTGCAGGCTTGGCTTTAACCACTGCCTGCATGATAGCAGAGGAGCCGAAAAAAGAAGAGCATGGGCATAGCCATGCCGGCGCCCCGGGGATGGACATGATGTAGTTAGCTGGTTAGGCTAACCTCGAATGGGTGACCTCCTGTTTGCGTTTAGTAAAAACGATACGGGGGTCACCAAAACGTTTTTAAAAGATCCGTTCGGATATAGCAGTTATTCAAACCTAGTGTAATCATTTTTATAGCTTTCACTTGGTAGAGTAAAAATATTTTTAGTTGTTAAATCACTTGCTCTTCAAATTTTTTAAGATTTAAAGGCTCTAGAGTAGTTAATCACGATAAATTATTGGATCAAAGGGGCAATTTTTCTCGTATCTCTTAAAGCTTATTGTATTTGGTAAGAAGTAGAGCTAAGAAATAAATATCACGTGGAAAGTCTAATCTAGTTTTTTCTAGAGTGTTGTAAGGAAATTCTGCATTTTAGAAATTTTAGCAGCAAAGCTTTCACTGTAGGGCTTACAAAGTGAATGTTTCTAGGAATGTTTATTTAGCTCTTCTATCTGGTTTTATTGTCTCCACGATTTAAGCAAATTATTGGAGGTTTTTAATAATTGAAGGGTATTATCCATCACAGCTGTTTGAAGAGGATTTTATTTTTCTACGATTATTTTTTAGAGTAGTCTTAGAACAAGTTAGTGGTCCGACTATTTAGTAAAAAACTACTAATCTTCGAAAAGCCTAGATTTTGAAAAAGGCTTATGCAACCTATCGTACAAAAACCTCATGCTAGCTTCTAATAAATTGTTAAATTGGAGTCAGGGTTTTTAAGTTTTGCTTAGGAAGTTCTTGAGATCGTATGAAAAATGTTGACTCTAGGTATGCTTTTAGATCAGAGGGTTCTAATGATTTTTGTCTGAAGAGTTTAACTTTCATTTCTAGAAAAGGTTTGTGGTTCTAAATGTTTGGTGTACTTTAAAGAGCGACTCTCTAACTTTAGGTTAGTTCTCTAATTCCCTAGTACTGCTCGAAAGGTTTACAGATAGGTTGAACTAATTTCTGAAAATCGTTGATTTGTATTTTTGGAGTAACTCAAACAACTCTAGGTAAATTAAGCCATGGGGTTTAAAAGCACTTTCACAAGTCATAAGAGAAATGGTTAGGATAAAGCTCTGGCTTACATGCGAGCAAAATTAGGGCTTGTTATTCCTGTATGAATAAATCAAACAGACAATTCAGCTAAAGGTTTTGTTTCGGAGTGTCATGTTAAGTTTGGCCCCTTGGTTCGCTTTTTGCAGCACCAACTTTATTGTTGGGCCGAGACGCAGGACCGATCTCGCTGAGAAATACTTGGATTTTGCGGTATCGGATAAGTTTAGCTCTAAATTTTCAGAGTTAATCAAGAATTTTCAAAGAAGGCGTGGCTTAGAGGTTGACGGAGTAATCGGACCTTGTTTTTTCAGAGCTTTTCTAACTCCTTACTTCTTTGAAGCATCTGGTAGAAATATTGGCCGCAAGGGTTTTGAAGAAAAATTTTTTCTTTTGCTTTCCGAAGAAGAGTATTTGAGAGTAATCTCTAAAAACAGGTGGAATGACTCAATGAATCGCGGGTTCAAAACTAAACCATCAATTCCTGCACAGGAGATCCTAAATGATAAAACGTTATTGAAGAAGTTTACTGAGATTTTTAACGCGAAGTCAGTTGGGAAAGCTCCTATTTCGGCATAAGACTTTTTGGAGCTCTGTAAAATTTACATGGTTGATCCGTGTTTGGCGCTCACTAAGGGAATTATAGAGAGTCGTGTAGGTACGAGAGGCTTAGCGGTTAATACTATGAATATATTCAGTGTAGGCAACACTGAGGAAGGAAGAATTAGAAGTTTTAAATCGTTTAGAGAGGGTATGATTGCGTATTTAGAGACTATGCAAAAATATTTCGCAACAACAGTAGAAGAGTTCAGTTCAAGGAACGGAAGGAATTTAAGAGGTGGCGTTTACTCTACAAGCAGAGGCTATGTGATAAAAATTGGTGATCTTGGAAAAAAAAATTCAGCAAGCTTTAAAAAAAGCTAGGATCACTGAAAACTCATAAAATCTGGGAAATATAACTAAAGCTGTTAGAACGCATTTCAAACAAAGCTGATTTCTGGACTTTTTCTAATCTTTGTATAATAAAAATCCTCTTACTTTAAAAAACCTAACCAAAAGTCCGATATTAGCTTGCGTCAAATTCCCTGCTTGGTTTACCTAGTTGTAACTAAGTTTAACCGAAAGAAAAAACTAGGGCTTCTAAAATAGCTTGGTGAAGGAATATTAATTTACGATCTTTAACTAATTCTTGCCGTAACCTGGAGCTCTTAAGCTTAAAAGTTTGGCTTAAATTTCTCGTGCGAATTTCTCTTTTCAAGCCCCAAATTAAATAGTTTTCGCAGTGCAAGCATTGAAAGCCTTCCACCCAAAAATTAGCTTGACCCCCTCAACAAACTTTTTGCTCGGTTTTAAGCTTCCTAGAAGCCCGTGTTTTCTCACTAGAATTCTTTTAAAAGAAAGAGCAAAAAAATTTTTAAACAACGAGTAATAATTTGGGTCTTCACTAGCAGAAAAATCATCAACTTCACTGCTTGTTTGTAAACTTATGACACTTAAATTTTGTAAAACTCAATTTTTAAAAAGTGCTTGACGCTTTTTAAAGAATTTTGTTCTAAAGAGTGATACAATAAGGCTTAAATTTGTCAAGCAAGCTAATCCAATGGTTCAAAACTCTATCCTTATGATTTTAAGCTAATATTTTGAGACAAAAATTTAAAGTCAGCCTGATTCAGTTTTAAATTTTTCAATAGTTAAGGTACTATTGCCTTAAGTTGCATTATTTGCAGTTACCAAATTTTGGTATACGGAGTTTTAAAGGTACTGAACCGAAAGTTATTTTTTTGTATTATTTTATGAGCTATGGTTGAGTACTTAAATAGTTTTAAAAATCTCGTAAAACCTATAGGACCATACTCACAGGCAGTGAGAGTAGGGGATTTTTTATTTTTTTCTGGTCAACTAGCTTTTAATCCACAAACGCAGGAGTTTGTAAAATCCGATGTTTCTAATGAGGCCAATTTGATTTTAAACAATTTTAAAAACGCTTTAGAGGAGCTAAATTTAAGCCTTGAAAATGTTGTAAAGGTTACTATATACACCACTCAGCTTGATAGGTTTTCAGAGCTAAACTCTATTTACACTAAATTTTTTGATAAAACTTACCCAGCCAGAACAACCATTGAAGTTTCTGCTTTACCATTAAATGCCAGTGTAGAGATGGAGTTTGTAGTTTATGCTGCTCAAACTAAAACCTAGGTGGTTATTTAACTTGCAGGGTGAGTGTTGGTAGCTTCTTCACTCACCCTAAAGTTAATGTAGAAGCCTTGGCTAAGTCGTTTACTCGCTAAAAAACCTACTTTTGGCTGTAATCAAAGAGCCAATCTTAGTTGTTTTGAAGTAGCTAAAAACTTTTTCCGAGAACTCTTTTGCTATCGAACTTAAAACATTTTTAAATTTATTTTTGAGCTTTCTAAAAGCTCTTTTTAGAGGGTTTTTTCTACCCTTTCGCTCTGATCGGGCTACTTGATTGGGGGGAGAAGCAATTTCTGAGGTTTGGCTAGCCGTTCCTTCTTGCAATTTAAAATGCGTTTCGGGCCTAAATAACAAAAATTGAAAAAGCTTTTCAGTTAAATCAGATATAGAAGAAACTAACCGGGCAATCAAATTTAGCTCTCTATGTATGCTGGGTATATGTGGCTCGATAGGTAAGATTCTAAACCTGTCATTTGGCAGTCGAATTTCAATTGAACCAAAACTAGGAGTGGCACTATTTACCAGTCTCTGTTCAAGTATTAAATTTTGTTCATTTGCATTAATTCCTCTCATCTCCATGGCTTTTACTACTGAATCGTTAACTCTTGATAAAAGTTACCTTGATTTACAAAATAGTCTTGGTTTACCCAAGCTAGAGGAGTAATAGAACTCAAAAATTCTCACTTCTTCGCAAATTTCGATCCTGTATTTAGCTAAGCTTAACGAATAACCTGAATTTATTTTTGACTTTTCAATTAAAAGGTTAAAAGCAGCTTCAAACTCTACTATTAATGGCCAGAAAGCTAAAACGAAATCCCTCCATGAGCTTGGGTCGCTAATTCTTCCAGCTCTCGTAAAATGAAAGTCCCCATAGTAGAGGCCTTCTGTTTCCCTGAGCTTGTCAAAAAGAAGAGGCAGAAAGCTGCTTAAACAGTACCGGTTGGAGCTAAGCTTTAAAATGACTGCGGGGGTTAGATCCCGCACATACAACACATCGATAACTTCACCTTTGGTTGGTAACTCATAAACTCCTCTTGAGCCCTCCCGCTCAAACTTGAAAATGGCTCTTACAAGTCTTTCATTTGAAATCACGAAAAAATTTAGGAGTCAAACTAGCAGGAAGCACATTACTTGCTTTAGAGTCATCGGCCCCGCAAAGAACGCTGCTTCCACAGCAGTAGACAGACTGTTCTAAATTTCCTTTGTAAACGGTATTAATTATAGCCAAAGCAACTGAGCCTTTGGGTTTTTCAGAGATAAATCCAGCCTTATTCAAGTCGATTGAATAGCAATTAGTGCTGCTGTGCTTTTCTGCGGCTACGTTTCAAATATGTCGCGTAAATTTTAAACTAGCTATCTTTTTTGGGGCGAAACGTTGATTTTATTAACCACCTTTGGTAGCTGCATGAAGGGCAAAGTCTTTCAATCGGCTGGGGCTAAATTTGTTTAGAACCCCTTGAGCCAACTTATCCCATGTGCTAAAGATAAACTTAATTTTTTTCCTGGAACATTAATAAAAATTGAATCTTCCTACAGCGCAAAAATTAAGATTTCTTAGGGACATAAATAAAAATTCTTTACCTCAGAGAAGCACCCAAAAATCATAAGTTTACCGAAGTGTTCTGGATTGCTCTAATGTATTACTAAAGCGTTAGTAAGGAGTCTAGCTAAGTCTAGTTCTGCGGAAGACTTAAAAAACGATATGTCCTGCCACTTTAAAGATATTTTACAAACGAAAGCAACTTTTATGTTCTTGTTAATAGGTTAATTTAGGCTGATTGCGGAGAAGTTTGGTCTATGTTTTGTGATACCTTAGCTTCAATCAACAAAGATGAAGGTCTCAGCTTCATTCTCAGAGCGTCCACAGTTTAGACCAGAACATTTAATTTAAAAAATTTATTGTAGCGCCTAGTTTCTCTACTAAAAGATGAATTGTTGACTTTCTCACGCGGAAAGGCTGCTTTCATAACTTCAATTACGCAGAATTTTAATTTGCCGAAGAGCTAATTAGTTTTTAATCTCTGTTTGAAATTAGCCAGTCAATTCAAGGAAAGCCGGCTTAGTTTTTCCTTAGTGAGGTGGCCTCTAAATCTGCCAAATTAATTTAGAGCCTCCAGCTGTGATCTCCGGCTCAGTGTACATCCTGTTACGTTTTTGTTCTTGTTATTTTTTTGAAAAGAAGCCTCAAGTTGCAGAAATGGCTTTCTTAAGTTTAACGCTAGGATGACTTAGCAGATGCATAGATGATTTAGCTGGCTAAATGAGCTAGCTTCACACTTAATGTATTTCAGAGATATCGACGCATTTATGAGGGTAGAGGTTTAAAAAGGCTAACTTTTCAGTTGATGATGATTAACGGTTTTTTTGGTGGCTTGGATAAGCTTAGACTCTGGGCGTTAGCCAAATCTGGTAAGGGCTTATACATTGCTAAGACCTGCTCTAACGATAGGTTAAAAACTGTCGATTTGGGAGATGTCTGGAAGAGACGCGCTAATGCGTGTTTTAAGTTTTTTTCAGAAACCTTTCTGGCCAAAGGATTCATAATAGAGCTTAAATAGCTTTTGATGTGACTAGTAAGGGTCCAGATTTCGGGTCTTGAGAGTTCGAAAAAATTATCCTTTCCAGCTAGCTTTAAATAACTGGTTATTAAGGCTGCTTCCGGATCTAATTGAGGAAGATTTTGAAATTCTACCACGCTGTGTCTAATAAAGGTATCCGGATCTACCCCATCTGGCAGTAGAATAAACTTTGAGCTAAACCTTGAGTTTGCCGTTTCTAACACAGCCTTAAAAGTGGCTTTTCGTCCTGCGTTATCTCCATCGAATACAAAAACTACCGTGTCAAAAAACTGCTCCAACATCTTAATCTGTTCAGAGGATATAGAGCTGCCACAGGAGCAAACCGCAGGTAGCCCTGCTTGATGTAAGCTTATGACGTCAAAATATCCTTCTACTAAGTACACTTTTTTACTGGAGCTTTTCAAAACTTGACTAAGGTTAAATAAAATTAAACTCTTTTTAAATATAGGCGAATCTTTCGAGTTTAAATACTTAGGCTCGCCCTCGCTGATAACTCTTCCGGCAAAACCCACTGTCTTTCCCCTGTGATCTTTAAGCGGAATAGTTAGCCTATCCCTGAAAAAATCTAGTATCCGTCCATTTTTGCTGTAGCAAACCAATCCTAGGTCCAAAAGCTCATTTAAGTTATAGTTTAGTTCCAGTAAACTCTTACTTAGATACATCGTCCCAGGATTGAAACCCAAGCAGAAAGCTTGAGTAGTTTCGTCCTTTATTGAGCGGGATTTAAGATAGTCTAAAGCCGTTGGACAGCTTCTAAGAGCGCGATTTAAAAGATTTTCGCAATCTTCTAATAATTTGTATAAACGAAAATTTGATTGATTTTTATCAGAAGTATACTTAATTGGAATTTTGAACTTTTCACAAATCCACTCTATTGCTTCGGAGAAAGAAAGCGAAAGCTTTTTCCTCACAAACTCTATAGAGTCTCCCTTCGCACCGCAACCGAAGCAATAAAAAAACCTGTCAGACTCGTCTATAAAAAAAGATGGAGTTTTTTCAGAATGAAATGGACAAAGACAGCTTTGCCTTTTGCCTCTGTAAGTTAATTTTGCAAATAAGCCTACGATTTGGGAAAGGTTAACAGATTGTTTGATCTCTAATAACGTATCTTTAGAGATCATTTTCAAAGCATTTTAAAAATCTTTGTCTGTTTTAGAAAGTTTGATTAAACAATAAAAGAAGAAAGAGCTGAAAATCAGTAAACTCAGAGCCATCAAAATAAAACCCTCTAAAGTCATCTGCTTTTAAAATAGATTATAGCTGCTGATACAAGAAAAATAGATAATGCAGCAATGAATCCTAGCAGTTGTTCGAAGGAGTTGAATGTTTCCTGTATTTCAGACAAAACACCAGAATTTAACCACATAAGTATCACGACTAAAAACAGTGGTAAGGAGACGTATTTTATGAAGCTTGTTATACCCTTGGGGATGGAAATTGCAGAGCTAGAAGAAAGAAGCTTATATAAATAATCACTTTTCAAACTTGCGCCAATAGCGCACAAAACAAGTGCATTGAGACTTATAGCGACTGTACCAATCCAAAAATCCAAGCTATCCAAAAGTCTATTTTCAAAGCTCCACTTGTAACAAAGAAAATTTCCACTGATCATTATTGCTAGCGCTAGGAACGCAGCTTTTTTGTATGATAAAGAAAAATAATCTTGGAGAAATGCCAAAAAGGGCAAAATCATAGATATTGCACTGGTGATTGCCGCTAGAAACAGCATCAAAAACCAAAGGCAACCAAAAAGCTGGTTGAGCCCCCACATTTTTTCAAAGACTAGCGGCAGACTCAAAAAACCTAATGAGAAACTTGAAGTAGCGTCAAAGTTAGGGCCCAAAAAGAGATAAGTAGCAGGTATTGTAATTAACCCGCCCAAACAAACCTCCACGAATCCGTTTGTTGATGACGCGGTTAAAGCTGTTAAAGCAATATCCTTATTTTTTGGCACATAGCTTGCGTAAGTAATCAATATCCCAAAGCCTACTGAAAGCGAGAAAAACACTTGACCAAATGCCGCCAGCCATACGGATGGATTACTCAAAAATTCTGTCCATTTTCCTGACACACCTTTGGGATTCCACATGAAGCCTAAAGCTTCATCAACACTTCTACCATCTACATCTCCCAGAGTTAAAACCCGAATCAGAATTACAAAAGCCAAGGCTATCATTAAAGGAACTGCCCACCTACAAAATCTTTCAACCCCTTCCTGGAGACCTTTGAGAATCACCCCAGCGTTAGCAAAACTTACCAAAAGGATGCAAATCAGTGGGAATGAAAACTCAAAGCTATTTGTGCTGGATTTTGAGATTTTTTGAAACAATTGTATCGATTCTTGGGAAGTCTTAGGAATCTCATACGGGCTGATGCCTAAAAAGACAAAAAGGTAACTTAAGCACCAAGCCTGAATAAGCGCATAATAAAAATACACACCCACGGGTATAATTGTGCCTAAAGAGCCCGCAACAGCCCTAACAAGTGGATTCTTTACATATGTAGATATCACTCCACTCGAAGAGTGTTTGCCTTGATCTCCCCCACCTCTACCCAGAGACCATTCCACCAAGCAAAGCGGAATAGCTATGCAAAAGAAACAAATCAAGTAAGGAACAATGAAGGCTCCGCCCCCGTTCAGATAAGCGACACCAGGAAACCTTAAAAAATTTCCTAGTCCAACGGCTCCCCCAGCGGCAGCCAGCGCTAGTCCTATTGAACTTTTCCATTTATTATGGAACATTTTAGTTCAGTTTACTTTGATTGAGAGGCTAGGGCAACTTTAAATTCCAAACTTTTGCGTGATTTACTTGCTCAAACTTAATATAATTTTAGGGGTGGTAATAGTTTTTTTAGGCCCTCCCGCTAGTGGCAAAGGCACTCAGGCAAAACTCTTAGCCCAGAACCAGTTTTGCCACTTCGCCTTAGGGGATATCCTAAGAAGAGAGTCACAGACTAATTCAGAACTTGGAAATACCGTTAGAAAATATATAGAGTCAGGTAAGCTAGTGCCCGATGAGATTATTTTTGAAATCTTTGAAAAATTCACAAATAAACAAAAAATTATTTTCGATGGTTTTCCCAGAACTGAAGCGCAGGCAAAAAAATTTGTCTCAGTCTTAAAACCAGAAGATTGTTTAATTATTGAGTTCGATGTTTCAGAAGAGCAACTTTTAAATAGGATGCGCTCTAGAGCTGCGACGGAAAAAAGGCAAGATGACACAGAGGAGATTTTTAAAAACCGGTTAAAAGATTATAACAACCACAAAGACAAAATATTGAGAGTTTTCAGAGAAAACCAGTTTGAAATACAAAAAATTGACGGGAATCTTAGCCTGGATGTTATCGCGGCTCAAATAATGGCTTTAATTAAACAGTTTGAACAATCAAAAAAGGTTCAAAGCTGAGCGATTTGAGTGTAGAATGTTAGCAAAGGGCCCATAGCTCAGCTGGGAGAGCGCTTGACTGGCAGTCAAGAGGTCAGCGGTTCGAATCCGCTTGGGTCCAGATGTTAAGCAGCTAGCTTCTGAGTGTAAAATTGAAGAGTTTGTTTTAAAATCTCTAGATCAGGACGCTTTTCGGGATTCGGAGCCAAACATTGCAGCAATATATTGTTTAAATATTTAGTCGAACCGCTCGTGGTATCGGAGATATTTAAGCTTATTTTTTTTCTGTAAAGGTCTTTTAAGTTTGATGCTGAGAATGGAAGGGTATTATTGAACAACCAAAACAAAGTTGCTGCTAACGAATAGATATCGCTTTTTTGCGAGTGACGGCCTAAAAAGGCTTCTGGAGCCAAAAACAAGGGTGTGCCCATAAAGCTTTTATTGTATAGAAAAGCTTGATTTTGAAGCAGATCGCCTAAAGTCCAATCGCATAGAACTGGATTTAAAAAGTCGTCTAAAACTACATTTGAGGGCTTTATGTCGTTATGTATGACATTTCGCTGGTGTACCTTTTCTAGCGATGTTATTAAAGCTAAACCTATTTTTATTTTTAGCTCAAGGCTTAGCCTAGAAAAATTCATCTCCAAATCCCCTAAAGTATAAAAACTCTGGATAGAGGTTACTTGGGATTTCAGTAAGACCTCGCTTAGATAGGGAACCCCTGGGATACCTTGCAAGAGCCTTAGGATGAAAACTTCACGAAGTATTAGCTCTTCTCCCTCAGAGTTTAAGGCAGTTTTAGCAACGAATAACTGATTATTTTTTTGAACCACAGTCACCTTTATCCAGTCATTAAGACTTAGCGTAGAGAGGTAAATGTAAGAGTCCATATAATTCCAAACAATTTTTAGAAACTTTTTATTAGGTTTTATTTAAATATCTGAAAAATCGAGGCGATGAGTCAGAAAATTAACCAACTAAAATCGAGTCAAGGGTCCTTAGAGTGTCCAATGTTGAACCTCTTTTAAGATTGACCAAAGCTATGTAAAGCTTTGCAAGTTTCTCTACCGAAATTTGAACAAGAGCTGATTGCTGCGAGTCTAAGACTTTATTTAACTGAAACATAGCTTCATTTAAATTACCTGAGCTGAGGAGCAATCTTGCCAGATCAACCTGAGCAACCAACCTGTCATGGGGATCAGGGAGATTTTCTGAGGCGTACTTATTAACTTCAATAGCTTGCTCAATGAAATTGTTTTGAACTAAAAATTCAATTAAGTCTCTCCAAAACGAATAATTATTTGCCATCTCTGCTCTAGTTCTAAGATACTTAGCGGCAAGAGATGGGTCAGTTTTAGCAAAGTGCTTGGCTAAAAGCTCAAGCGCCAGAAGGCTTGAGGGGAATTTTTTCAAAAGCTGCTTAGCTTGTGAGGTTATATCTTGACCAGTTGAAAAACGGTGATATAGTTCTGTTTCTAATACTTGTTGTTCAAGCTCAGGTTCTTCAATTCCTAGTTTGTGGAGATGATTTAACCAGTTTTTGGCTTTTTCAAAGTCCTCTAACTCAATTGCTATTTCAATACCTTTTTTGAGGGATGAAACAGTCGGAGAAAGTTGATTGAGGTTGTCTAGATAGTTGAAAGCCACCGACACATTTTTTTGCTTTAACAAGCAAGCTACTATCTCCAAAATGAGGTAAGGACTAGCCGGAGTTTTAGCTCTTAGCTCTTCTAATTTTTTTAACTTTTCATCGACAGAGGCAAGCGCTTGAATTTTTTCAATCTCGACGAAGTAGTCGAGGTCGGGATGAGGGCTTTTCAGTTGCTTGGCAATTTTTTGGGCTAAACCTAGCTCTGAAAGCGAAAGGGCTTGTCTAAAAAGAGATGTGTTTTTGTAGAGCTCAATCAAGCGATTTATAAGGCTCTGTCGAGTTGACAGCTTAAAAAATGAAAGAATTTTATCAATCGAAAACCATATATAAGCGGCAACAACTCCCAATAACAAAGAAACTAAAACAAGTGCTCCAATAGGGCCCGAGATAAAAGTACCAAATGGAAAGTTGACAGTGATGGGGTTAAGATTAATTGTTATGAAATATGATCCTGCGACCAGCAGCAAAATGAAAATCAAAGTCCATAAAACGAATCTCATAAAGGCGTTTAGTCTGGAATTATAAGGCTAATGCAAACTAAAAACCAGTTTGATACCATATTAGGAGCTTGGTTACGGAGTGAAAATTTACTTGTTACTGTTCACTTTATTTGTCTTAGCGGGGCTTTGGATAGTCACAAGTAGCGCATCCTCTGTAAACCACGTTTTTTCTATCGCTGAGCTAGAAAAACTTAACAAAGCTCAAAGAGTCAGAGTGGTAGGTAAGGTGGAGGATCTGAAAATTCTCCGAGATGAAAACGGCTTTTTGGTAACTTTTTATCTGAGAGAAGGTGATAGCAAAATTCCTGTGATTTATGATGATTACAAACCTGAACTGTTAACGGATTCAATTACTGCTTTTGTTGATGGGGATTGGGAGGATCGCTCTCTAAAAGCTGCTAGAGTGCTGACTCAGTGTCCATCAAAATATGAGCCCGCTGAACCTTAAAATCCATGCCAGAACTGGGCGCTTTTTTTATATTTCTTAGCGCGGTAATAAGCATTTTTTCCTTAATAGCTCTGTTCAGGCAGACAGATTGTCCCACTCTGTCAAAATTATTAGCTTCAGTCTGTCTATCGTTGAGCTTTAGTTTTTTAATCCTGCTCTTGATATTTCTAAATGACCGTTTTGACGTGTTAGCAGTTTGGCAGCATTCGGAAAGGAGCCTTCAGTGGTTTTTTAAAATTTCGGCTGTATGGGGCGGAATGAACGGAAGTTTGCTGTTCTGGTCATTTTTGCACAGTTGGTTCTGCTACCTGGCTTTTCGGAAATATCCAAGTTACAAGGGTGCCTTTTTTAGTTTTGCCTCTTGCGGTTTTTATGCTTTGGTGGTTCTAATTTGGTTTAATCCTTTTCAGTATGTTCAGGGTGATACTCCGGTTGACGGACAGGGCTTAAATCCACTCCTTCATAATTTTTTTATGCTCATTCATCCCATTGCGATTTACATAGGACTAAATTCAGGGGCCTACCTTGTTATAAAAAATTTTTCAGATCAAGCTGCTTTGGTAGATCAAGTTGAAAGGTTATCCTGGGCAATCCTTACGCTTGGAATAGTTTTAGGGGGGGCTTGGGCCTATGCAGAGTTAGGTTGGGGAGGTTATTGGGCTTGGGACCCAGTGGAAAATGCCTCCCTTATTCCGTGGTTGATTTTCACCGCATACCTTCATGTTTTGAATTTAGTGCGAGCTGAGAGCCTAAGAATTTTTTTCGCGCTTTGTGTTCACCTAGCTTGCATAGTGGGCACATGGATCACTAGGTCAGGTATAATCCAGTCTGTCCATGCATTTGCAAACTCTAACCTTGGTTCTCTCTTCTTAGCATACATTATTGTTTTAACCGCCCCGACTCTATTTTTTGGGTTTAAAAGCTTTAGTAACTTAAAAACTAAAGAAAGCAGTTCAGCATCCAAACTGGCTCTCGTATTTTCGGGTTTAATGTTGTTCTATGCTCTATCTATTCTTTGGGGCATGTTATTTGCACCCATAAACGAGGTTCTTTTTGGAAAAAAAATTTTTGTAGGAATCCCTTACTACGACTCTATTTCTTTTCCATATCTCTTTTTAATTTTTCTGGCCTTAGCCGTGGGGTTGCCTTTAGTGTTTCTTAGGGAACAAATAGCTAGCGTTATTGCAGGATCAGCCGTCTCAAGCTTCATTCTAACATTTAGCTTGGTGGCTTTTTTGAAATATGCCACGTTTTACGAGATAGTAATGTGGTTTGTAATTTTTCTTAATTTGATTGCTATTATTTATCTCTCTTTTAAATTTCTGGCTTTAAAAAAAATTAAAATTTTTCTTACTCTGATTATTCATCTTGGGTTTATAATTTTGAGTCTAGGAATTGCCTTTTCCTACGTTAGAAAGACTGACAAAAATCTAACTCTGTTTAAAAACCAGGAAGTGGCTTTCAGAAATTTTAAATTAACATTCCTAGGTTTAGAAATTGAAAAGAACCCAATTTTTGAGCAAGTTGCTGCTAATATTTACCTACAAAGTCTCAACGGAGAAAGTGTATTTTTAAAGCCAGCTTCACGGTTTTACTTTAGTAAAAAGCAGAACACTGCTGAGATATCTTTGCACTCTGATTGGTTTAGCGATGTTTATTTGGCTTTAGTTGAAATTGATCCTGAGGAAAATTGGGTTGCAGTTAAAGCGTTTTACAATCCCGCAATTACACTCGTGTGGTTAGGGGCAGCATTAACGATTCTGGGAGCTTTAGCTTCGGCTGTGATTAAAAAATGATTAAACTCGAAGGAGAAAATTTTTATGTTTCAGATTTTTTAAAGTTCAGATTTATAAAATTTTCAGCACAAACAGAAGACAAGATTTTGCTCACAGGCAGAAATGGCTCAGGTAAAACCACATTTTTAAAGTGGTTGAAAAGAAAAACGGCTGCTTATATGGAGTGTCAAAAGGGATTTTACTTTGATGGAACCGATTTTTTTTTCGGAAATTTAAGCATTCAAGAAAACCTATCTCTACTAAATATTAATTTGAATCAACAAGTTGTCAGAATTTTTGAACCTTATTTATCAAGGCAAATTATATCTCTTAGCGCTGGGGAAAAGGTTTTTCTTCAAGTTCACGCATTGTTACAATCAAGTTGCCCTGCGATTTTTCTTGACGACTGTTTGTCTTATGTAGATAACGAGAAATTTGAGGAGATTGAATCAATAATTTGGCATTCATCGAAGCTGGTTGTAGTCTGTGGCCAAAATTTTGGTAAGTTAAAAGCTCCTTGGATTAAATACAAAATAGAAAATGACGCGTTACAACCTGATAATTAAAAATTTAGCCTTAAGGGAAATAAGAAGTTTTGGGGTTGTTAAGATACTAAGCGTTTGGTTAGTTATGCAGGTTATTGGCATAGGTTTTATTGGCAACTTAGTACCCTTGCCCCAAGTATGCGCTAGTAGATTGCTGGATTGGGGCATACTTTTGACTTTTCTTGTAAGTAAGTTTCTTTGCTTTGGTTGCTTTATAACATACAATTTGGCAAAAGAATTTAGGACTTTAATTTTTTTTTCCCTCTCTCGTGCTGCAGACTTTTTAATATACCTTTGGTTCTATCTTTTTGTTTTTACAATGTTTGATTTTGTAAACCATTTTATTCTGTTAATTTTTTCCAGTAATGATAGTGTAGCGGCGTCGAAAGTATTTTTTTGGGATTTCTTTTCGAATCTAATTTTCGTTCCGTCTGTTTTATTTTTCTCTGCTTTTACTTCTTTAAAGAATGTCCTAGGAAGCCTTATTTTTTTGGCAGGCATATCTATATCTTTGTGGTCTAGTCTTGTAAATTGGCATTCAGCGCCTATTTTTGTCTTTGTATGTTTGGGTCTTTCAACTTTTATGGGATATTTTAGTTATCAAGCTATCTTAAATGATGATACAGTTTAAGGTATGATCAAAATGAAAGCATTTATCATAGGATTCCTGCTTCATTTCTTGTTTATCACTTCCGTTTTAACGATTGGTCTGGCTCCTCCAGAGCAACTGTTAGGGTATACTCAGAAAATTATGTACTTTCACGTAGCCTCTGCGGTGGGCTGTTTTTTTTTGTTGGCAGTAGGCGTTTTAGTTGCGGTGTCTAAATTTTTTGGGGTTTTTCCTACAGGGGATAAATTTTGCTCTGCCGTCATTAGGCTTTCTTTTTTGCTTGCTTCTTTTGTTTTACTGAGTGGTATGATTTGGGCTCGTTATGCTTGGGGAGCTTGGTTTCATTTCGAACCAAGACTTGTATCTTTTCTTATTCTTTGGATTTTCTTACTTTCAGCAAATTTTTTTGAGGATTATAGGCGTTTAAGTCCTCTGGTGTGCGTTTTCGGTTTGGTGCTAGCTGGGTTAGCCAAGTACAGTATTGAATTTGCGGACCCGAAGTTCCAACTTCATCCTCAGGTGCTTGCTCAAGGAGGCTTGAGGCATGCAATGTTTGAAGTGGCTCTTTACTCAACTATCGCTTTTGTTTTGTTCCTGTCTTTTAAATTATTAAGCTTAGGATTGAAAGTAGAAGCTCTTAAGGATATCCTTAAAAACTAAAAATTTCACAGTGGATTTTTGGGTGTTTATACTGGTAAATGTAATATTTTGGATCACGATTTTTTTGTATATTTTAAGGCTCGAAAAAGATATCAGACTTCTTCAACAAAAATTGAAGGGAGAAGACAAAAAATGAAGCAGCAATTTAAGTTTTCTTCTTGAATAAATCCGCCGCAATTAGGCAAATTAAACCCAGGGTAATATAGCAGTCGGCAAAGTTAAAGGCAGGCCAGTGCATACCTTTTAAATGAAAATCGAAAAAATCCCTCACATAGCCTAGTGTTAGTCTATCATAAAGATTACCCAATCCCCCGCTTAAAATAGCCGAGAAAGCAAATTTAGATGCTAGATCGACGTTTTTTTTGAAAAAAATAATATAAGAAAGGTAGGTAATTATAACTACTATAAAAACTCCCACCAAAGTTTTGATGGCAAAGCTTGAGTCGCTCAAAATCCCAAAGGCAAAGCCATAATTTTTAACCAAAGTCAAATTAAAAAATCCCGGAATAATCTCAACGCTCTCCACACCTTCAAGAGCTTCGAAAACCAGGCCTTTTACACTAATATCAATGACAAAAAGAGCGAAACACAGGAAGGCAAAACTAAGGTTTAGGCGTGACATATGTCAAGTCTGAGTTGTGTTTAATAAAGAATCCGTTTGAGGTGTAGTGGCTGGAGACTAGCTCGCCCTCGTACTCTCTGATTTTTTGCCAGTTTTTATAGACAGTTATTTTAGACGCAGTTGCCAAAACCAGCAAATCTTCCAACATAAATCCGTTAGTTATGTTTTCATGGGTTAAAATAGCCTCTAAAGGTCGCAATCCTTCGGTGGCAAAACATCGCACTTTTGTGGAACTAATAGCGCAAACATAGTTTTTAGATATTAATATTTTGAAAGGGTACTGAATGTCTGATTTAAAAGTTAGCTTTTTTAATTTGGGTGCCACAGACTGAGCCTCCCCTAATGAGAGGAGTCTAGATGCCGAGAAATCCTTTATAATAGCAATCTCACCATCTTGGGACAACGCAATGAGATTTGAAAATTTATCAAAATTGAGGTCAACTATGCTGTTAGTAAAAAGTGAGGCGTAAGTCGTAGTAGTTGTCCCGCTCAGAAGATCAACTTTCAGCAAACCTAATAACCCGTTATGAAAGCCACCAAAGATCTGTAACTCATCATTTTTTTTTCTGCATGTTAGAGCAGATGGAAAAATGAAAAAAGGAAGATTGACTTCAGTAAGTTTTAAATTATCAAGGTTAAAATGCCAGGCTTTTCTCATAGATGTTAGCAAAAAAAGCTTATCTGAACAACGCAAGATTTTATTAACACTTGGAAGTTCTAAGACTTTTCTGCATGAGTAAGGCATTGAGTGCAAGGAACACTTGATCAGATTTTCGGTGGAAAATGCATAGATGGAATCCGCGGTTCTAGATTCCTCGACGAAAAGAAACGGCCTTGTGGCTAAATTTTTATTTTCGAGCCTAAAAATAAGGTCGCAATGGACCTCAACTGCCCAAATAGCTAAAATGAGTAATTGCAATCGAGGAATCATATTTAATTAAATCTAATTATCTGATAAGATAGCAGATTGTACTTAGGAGGTTGTATCTATGACAAGTCCAGAAATCCAGATGAATTCGAGCTGCGCTCATTATTTTGTAGAATTGGGTGGAAATGTCTCCGCGAAAATTGACTTTTTGCTCAATTTTCTCGAGGAGCACTTAGGTAGCAAAGTGGGTATTTTTTGCCCATTCCCATCAGATGTTGATTTTTTAGAGGCTGTTTTAAGGAGGAAAGCGTTGCTGTTGGCAAAATTAATAGGGCACGTTCCTTACGCAAAGGTTGCTGCGGTTTTGGAACAGTTAGCTTCGATGGATGTTGTTGGGGTTCTGTTAACTGATATATCAGCTAAGCATATCAACTTGGGCGAGTTCGATTATTTGATAATTTACGGTCCTTCTGCCGATCCTAACATCTACTATCAAAGATCGGGAATAGCTAGTGGAACCACGCCAAGGATTGCAACAATATCTCTCGTTTCAACGCAAGATGCAATTAATTTCCAGTATCTAAGAAAAGCCCTAAATAACGTGGCTTTTGAGCCTTTTCAACTTACCGATGCAAAAATATTGGAGAATCGCAAGATATTAATCAAGAAGCTGATAGAGAAAAGCGCTAACACTAATGTAATTGACGATAGAGTTAAATTTTTTGCTGAGTATGTAATGGGTGACAGGGGTCTGCTTCAACAGGGGCTACCCCTTTTCATAGATAGTTTTATCAAATCTTTGCCTGCTGAATCTGACAGATACAACATGGAAAAAAATCAAACTTCAAACTTGCCGGCTCCAGAAAAAGTTTCTCTTAGAGAGGCGAGATTATTCATTAATTTAGGCTCTAATCACGGTTTCAGCGAAAGCGCACTGAAAGCGCTTTTGGATGAGGTTTTAGAAAATGGGGGTTCTAACTTTATCAGAATAAGCATAAGGAAGGATTACTCATTTTTTGATGTTTCAGATCTGGTCAGCGAGGAGTTGCAGAATAAACTAGATGGGGTAAACTGGAACGGAAACAAAATGTTTGTAAGAATAGCTATGCGTCTTAACCCTCTCAGAAGCCAGGTTGTGGCAGCCTAGCCAAAAACCCTCTCAAACTTGAAAGCCTAGGGTAATTAAAGAGAATGAAACATGTTTAGTGGGTAAAAAGTTCTTTTTCATGCCTTATAATTATTTGTCTAGAACATCGAAGATGCAAGATTTTAAAAAAAAATTTAGCCTTTTAAGTAGAAAATAAAATAAAAAACCAGGTTTAACTCAAATTTCAACCCGATTTTAGTTCAAAATATTGTTGGATATAAGCTTTTTGATGTTTATAATACAACAGTAGTATTGAAGTTTTTAGAATCGGTGAAGAAAAGTGGAGAAATAAGAGTTTGGCTTCAAGGTTTGGCGATAGACACTCTTACACAGTCTCCTGTTTTGATTTTAAGAGATGAGGCAGGAGAGGTGGCAATTCCGATTTGGATAGGCATAGCTGAGGCCACAAGTATAGCGTCTGCCTTAAAAGAAATTCCTAGTTTTAGACCGCTTAGCCATGATTTAATTAAAAGTTTACTCATGTGTCTTTCAGCCAGTTTAGAGTCTGTGGCTATTGTCAAATTAGAGGAGGGAACTTTTTTTGCCGAAACAAGAGTGAGGGCAAAGGATGGGACTCTTTATGTTCTTGATTCCCGTCCAAGCGATGCCATAGCTTTAGCGGTTAGATTCAACTCTCCTATCTTTGTGGCAGAGGAGGTGGCCAGATCCAGTTTCATAAAGATTGAGACCACAGGCAGCCAAGCGGAAAAAGGTGAAAAAGAAGCAATAGAAGGAGAAAAGAAAATCGATTTGCAAGTGGAAAGCCTGCAGCATTTAGATAAAGAGAAGTGGAAAGAGATTTTAGAAAAGCTTAATCCGGAAGATTTCAAGCACAAGCATTAAGAACCTTAGGTGTTAAGAAAAGTATTCTTAATCGAGCCTGCCAGCAGAGCATCTATAGCCTACTTAAAAAAGGCAGTTCGCTTTTTCTCCTCAAAAAAAATTGCTGTTCAATGTTGCTGTAGGGACCAGTTTTGCGAAGGTAGATTGCATCACTCTTATCTAAGTGCTCCAGATAAAGTGAGGTTCGAAGCCTTAGTGAAGGCTTTTAAATCGGATGCTGATTTAGTAGTTTGCCTAAGAGGAGGCTATGGCTCGGTTAGATTACTAAAACGCATCAAGAAGCCCATTAACTCGAAGTTTTTGTTAGGTTTTAGCGATGTGTCGGCTCTACAACTATCTGGAAAGATAAAAAACAGCATCCATGGATCTTGGGAATGGCTAAAAATTCAACAAAATTGGGAAACTCTCAAATCCATTTTAGCTCAGAAACATTTCTCTTTGAGGCTAAAAAGTCGACTCAAATTAGCAGCAAAGGTTATTGCCTCAAATTTGTCGATTTTATGTTCATTGTTAGGCACTCCCTTCCTCGGAAATCCAGAGAATGACTTTATTCTTATCTTGGAAGACACCAATGAGCCGCTTTACCGAATAGATCGAATGATTTTCCAAGTTGTAAACTCGCACTTTTTAAAAAAATGTAAAGGTATTCTGTTGGGAGATTTTGATTATAAAGGTAAAAAGTACAGCTACAACATTCTAGAGGTCATTTTAAAGGAAGCAGGCTTTTTGGGTAAAATTGGCAGGTTTCCGATAGGTCATATGGGGGGGTTCATCGTTCCCCAGTTTTGGATTTTAGATCTAGGACATTCTAGAGCAACTTTTTTACCTGCCTAGCTTGAGCTCAAGACCTCCAGAAAATCAGGCATTTTTTTTCTAATCGTCAAAATTTTAAACTCTAAAGTGCCAATCTTAAATTTTTGATTGGGGCTGGCTGGTAGTCCAAATTTTTCTAAAAAAACACTCAAAACACTTCTTTGGCTTAGATTTTCTGTGATAAAAATGTCAAAAAATGAGAAAATAATACCTAACTTAGCAGAAGCTGGGACAAGTATTTTGTTGTCCGAAATTTTAATAAGTTGAGGATCAGTTAAAGATCTCTGAATAATGTTCTTTGCATCAATAATCCCATCAATAGAACCGAACTCGTCAAAAACAAGGGCGTACCGTTTGAGCTCTTTTTGCAGCGACAAGAAGACTTCAATTACAGATTGATAACTAAAGGCTGTGGTAGGTTCCACAGGCAAAAAAGTTGCATCAGAGATTACATTCAGTGCAAGCTCTTCTTTTGACATAACAAAATAATTGTTATTAACTTCAAAAAGTAAATACTCGCACTGAGTGCTAAGGTCGGGATTCCGCAAGAACGATGTCAAGGATTCCTTAGTTTCAAATTTTAAATGATGCAACTCAAATCGAGGTATCAAAACTTCTGACACAGTTTGTGTGGTGAGTCGTTTTACAAGTTTTAATATCTCATCAGCAGTTTCATACTCTCTCGTTTTAATCAATCTTAGTAGATCAGCTTCGAAAAGCGAAAATCGCGCGGGGATGGTTTCAGTTTCAAAGTTAAGGTTTAATAATTCGAAAAATCGTTCAAGCAAAAAATTGAAGACCACTAAGATAGGTCTCATTAATATATAGAGCTTGGCTAAGATTTTGTCGAAGCTCTCTAAAAACCATGAGCTATAAAAAAAACCTAGCTGTTTAGGAATTATTTCAGCAAAAATTACAACTGACACACTCAGAGCAAGAAGATAGATAAATTTCAAAAAATTTGGGTAGATCTCGATTTTTTCGCCTAAAACGCCTATTAAAACATTTGCAACAGTGATAATCAGCGGGAAAAGTAACAAAAATAAAGACGGCTCTTGATTAAAAAGCGAGATAGTTCTAAACCTCCCACTCCTTTTCTCTGTTAAGATCACTACTTCAAACAAAGACGCAAGCCCTGAAACTAGTATCAAAGCAATCAAGAGTATTATAATTTCCATGCGTTAAATTTTATGTTTCCTAAAGCGTTGTTTCAAAAGAAATGCTCGATGGGAATCCTTCTTTTAAACGATCCCACCACGTTGAACGCTATGGATGAGGAGATGTGCTTTCATTTTAATAGTATTATTGAGGAGTTATTAAAAGACTCTTCAGATATCTCTTTGCTGATTGTCAGAGGCGCTCAGGGTAATTTTTCCTCAGGTGGCAACTTAAATATGTTAAAGCGTAAGTCGGAATTGAGTCCGATTAAAGCCGAGTTTGAAATGCGCAAGTTTTATGAGGGTTTTTTGCGAATACTTCATCTACCAGTTCCTACGGTAGCAGTAATCGAAGGTGTTTGCGTAGGTGCAGCGGTTGGTTTGGCGCTTAGTTGCGATTTTAGATTGGGTGTAGGGGAGGTTAAAATTTCCGTTCCGTTTTTGAAACTAGGGCTTCATCCAGGTATGGGTGTTTCAGCTTTGTTACCCGCTTACCTTGGAGAGCAGCTATCTAGTTTTTATATTTTAACTGGAGAGTTGATTTCAAAAGAGCATCTAGCGTCAACAAATTTTTTTCTAAAAAATTTTTCTGATGAAAAAGACTGTACTGCTTTTTTAGAGAAGCTTTCGGAGGACTTAAAATCTCTTTCAAGAGATGTTTTGCAACAGACTCTGAGCTTTATTCGTTCCAGAAAAGTTGAAATTTTACAATCGCAACTTGCTTTAGAATCAAAAAGTCAGGCTATTAATTTTCACAATGAATTTTTTCTGGAAAAGATAGAACGGTTAATCTCAGCTAAAACTGGCACTTCGGAAAAAATCACTCAAAGCAAGTGAGCCAGCATTTTGATTTCAATCTTGTAAAGGCTCAAGATCCGGGTTTAGCTAGAGACGTGGCATTGTACCTGGCGGAGGAAGATCTTAACTTAACTGTAACAAAGTATACTTTGGTGGAGCAAGGTGGCAAAAAAACTTTGCAAGCGGGTGGCTATACGATGGAGGATCTCACAGGTGGCGTTAGCCGTGAGTTGAGGGCGGCTCTTTTAAATGTTGCTGAGCGGCTTAGCGAAAGTAATTTGGCTGTAGTTTTGTCTCGTCCTCAAGATAATTTTCCGGGTGCAACAGTCGGGGATACTGTGCTTTATGTTTTTTGGAAGGAGGGGAAAAAAGTCTTGTTATTTAGCTTTAAGATTCCTGCAGAAAAGCTTGAAAAATTCCTGGCAGATGCTAAAGTAGAGTTAGATGGATTGGAAGGGAAAGGACATTTTAAAAAAATCCTAAAGTCTTTTGCCCAAAATGTTAATGCGGCTATACCTGATGATCTAACGCCGGGGGAATTAAGTAGATTTTTAGAAAATTATCAACGCGCGTTAGAAATTGGAGTTAGCCAAAACCTTGAAAGTGGGAAATCCGTAGAGGAAATAGTTTTACATTCCTATGAAAAAGTTCTATATGTAGCAAAGAACGTCCTTGAAAGCTCAAAATATGGCCATGGATTCAGTGAAGAATATTTTGGACTGCAACCTAGCCCTAATTTGAGTGAAGTCTTAAAAGCCACTTTGCCCCAAAGACTAAAACCATTCTTGGTAGCTTCAATGAACCTGCCAAGCAGGCCTCCATCGCGCATTGTTAAGAGTTCTCTTAGCCCAATTTCCTCGATTCGCCGGGGAAAGGATGCCGATTTTGCGTTATCCCCAAGAAATGCAGTACCACCTGGGCTCGAGAGTCAGCAAATAGCTAGAGCGCTTCAAGTGAGAGGCTCTGAAACCATAAAGGTAAATGTTAACACTAGTTTCTCTGATTACAAGCACCAACGTCCAACCGACAATAATCCTCATCAGTCATACTACAGCAGGTTAAACAAGCGCTATTTTAGCAGCTTTGAAAGCCCACTGAACCCACCTGAAGATAAGGGCCAAAAGCTTCCCGGTCTATTAGCCCCTCAGTTTCTTAAAACGGAAGCTAGCTGCGCAAGTAACTCAAACTCGTTGTCCTCTAGGAATGGCTCATATGCTGAAACTAGAAGTGCAAGCTGGCAGCTTCAATTGATTTTAGTGATTGAAACATTCCAAAAAGTAATTGAGTTAATAAAGCGCAATTTTGCTAGTTCCCGAAAATTAAATGACACAAAAGTTGTGGCCAAAACGCAGCAGTTTGGCAACACAACTTATTTAGCTAGTTTTGACCGTTACATAGACGATTTTTCGGTAAACTCAAGATTTTTGCAAGAATATAAACAAGAATATAAAAAAGCAGACTATGAGGGTGCTGAAATTCCTAAACATCGTGTGACTCAAACTTTGAGGGTGTCAAAACTGTTAATTCGGCCGCAAGCAAGTTTTTCCAGCCCGAGCACTTCTAACGTATTACCCATCTTGCAAATGGGCAAACCTACAGAAAGCGTTGCAAAACCCGCTAACAAATTATTGAACTACGTCAAAAAGGAAGCTTTAACGCGCACAGCAATTAAACAAAGTGTTTTGAGCAAAATCCCTTATCCAAAAGTTTTAAGAGAAAGGATTAAGCTTGTATTGCGCCTCTTTCTGTCTCGTAAAGAGGCCAGCTTCCCTATAAGGAGGCTAGGAGATAATTTAAATTTAACATACTCTAGGATAGGACGGATAGTTTCTGGGGGGTTTGCTAAGGGCAATTTAGATGTTCGGTTTTTAAGATCACTTTTAACAATACAAATTCCATTAGCGCAAGCTAGATTGCGCTTTGCTGGGAAAAAATCTTTCCAAAAGGTTGTCTGGTTAGGCGGTATACTGAGCTTGCTAAAAAAAATTTTCTGGAAGCCCAGATTAGCTGCTTCAGCTTTCAGAGATAGCAAATTTATTTTGAAGTTACTGAGAAGATTTTTGAGCGAGCTTCTTAGGAGAAAGATTTTAGTCGAGCTAAAGCCTTCTAGATTTTATTCGAAAAACAAAGCTTTAATCACTAGCTTAGATCGGATTGTCAGGAAGGTTAATCAGTCAAGACTGCAAAAATTCGTTAAAAAATCTGTTTTGAAAGTCTTTTCAGCTTTAAATAAATTTTTCAGGTTTTTTAATCTAATCTATGAACTCATTGTAAAAAAATTAGTGGGCTTAAACTTGAAAAAACAGGTAGATTTTTTGAAACTTAAACATGGAGTTAGATTTAAAAGTCAGCCAGTTAAGTTCAGCTTTGCAAAAAACCCGTTCGGCAGATCTAAAGAGGCTTTACAAAATAAACTGGAGCACAAGTCTTCTAGTGAGAGTTTTCTAAGAGTGATTTTATTTTTGTTATTTAAACTAGTTGCTAGGAAAGCATTTTTAAAATTTTTTGTTTTTTTTGTAGAAAAAATTCGCAAGTTTTTAGAGCAGGTAGACGAGAACTTTATTTTTTATCTCTTGCTTAAGCTTAAAATTAAAAAAGGAGTAAAAGGTTTTAAAAAAGAGATTTTAATAAAGTCGACATCAAAAATCTTAAAGCCAGCAGGAAGCTTAAGTGTATCCCAGGGCCTAAAGGTTAGGCAAGAGAGAATATTTAGAAATTTAACTCTTCAGATAGCTAAAGTTTAAAAAGATTTTTAATTTTGAGAAGAATTTTGGCTCGTTTTAATTGAGTTTCGGCTCTTTCAAGATTGTGGAGTGGGTGTTTCACTTTAAAATACACGTCATTGCTCAAAAAATCTGTAGCGAACCGTACAGCTAGAATAAAGGATACCAAAGCTGGAGCTACCTGAATCAAAGTTTGCGGGATGAAATTTCGATAGCCAAACTCTTTTAACCCTTCTAGAGCAGCTTTTATATTCAAGATTATTGGCTCTGCATACGGTTGATCTTCTTTTTTGTCAAAGGAAGCCGTGCGCAAGAAATCCCCTATGTCCAACAGTAAGGTGTTGGGTTGAAGACAATCAAGGTCAATTAAATAAGCCATTTTCTTAGTTATCAAGAAGTTTTCGAGTTTGGTGTCATTGTGGCAGCAAAAAAACATTAAACCATCGGGGTAGTTTTCTATAAAAGTTTTAAAATCAGATAAAAGGCATTCAAGATCAGGACTAATTTTTTCTAAAAAAAGCTTTTTTCTGCTTTGTAAAGGGTTTTGATATGCTTTTTGTAGCTGCAGCAGCCTCAATTTGGGATTAAAAAAATTTCTTAGTACAACCTTAAATCCTCTAGCGCTCACTTTAGTCATTTCTTTGTGGAAGATGCTCAGTGTTTTTGCCGCTAAAAAAACCATTTCTTGGTTAGAAGTTGCTTGAACTGTTTTTGCCGCTTTGATGGCTGGAGCAGCTTTAAAAGCGTTGCCTCTGAATTTAAATATAAAATTTCCTTTGAGTTTGTAGTAAAAAGGGGTAATTTCTCTGAGAGCTTCACTCTGGCGCCTTAAAACGTCAAACTTTTTAAGATTAGCTTCCAGAGCACTCAAATTGAAGATTCCAGGTTTGATACGCTGTATGACTATGGGCTCTCCTTTTGTTTGAAGCGTCACTAGGAAGCTTTCATTAATATTTCCTATAGGAATTTTTCTTATTTCTGAAAATTGTCCAAAAAATTGCTCAAGAGGTTTAAGTAAATAGCCGATATCAGAGTTCATTAAGAGTGCAAACTACTGTTGAAAGTTTAGAAAAACTTGAGATTTTTTTAAACATTTTGGATGACCTAGAGAGTAGTTATATTGTTAGACCTGAAACTGGCTCAGAGCATTCTAGATTTGTGCTTCAAATAATCGAGTGTAATCGCTGGGATGAGCTGAAAAAGAAACTGGCAGACAATCTGAGATAATCATTTATCATTTTCAATATTCTCGTTATAATCCCTTAGGGGTTATTAAGTGGACTTATTTGAAAAGGTAGTTTCTCTTTGTAAGAGGAGAGGTTTTATTTTTCAGTGCTCAGAAATTTACGGTGGAGCTCGAAGCTTGTATGATTTTGGGCATTGGGGAGCGCTTTTAAAGGAAAACATCAAAAAATTCTGGCTCGAGTCTATTGTTTTTAGGCGCCAAGATTGTTTTTTATTAGATGGCAGTTGTTTGCTACCATACTGTGTTGTAAAAGCTAGCGGTCATATAGATTCATTTTGTGATCCCTTAGTTGAGTGCAAAAAATGCAACTTGAGATTTAGGGTAGACAAGGTTCGGGCAGAATTTGGCAAAGTTCAGTGTCCTAGTTGCGGCTCTCAGGAGGTAAGTGAGGAGAGATTGTTTAATCTTATGTTCAGAACAAATTTAGGGCCGATTGACAGCATTGATTTGCTTCAAAAAAAGATAGCCGAAGGGGTACAAGGCTTAGATTTGGTGGAGGCTGTTAACAAAGAAAGCGTTTTCTTGAGGCCGGAGACTGCGCAAAACATTTTTACTCAGTTTGGAAACTTTGTAAAGACTTATGGAGTTAAAGCACCTTTTGGAATTGCTCAGGTAGGAAGGGCTTTTAGAAATGAAATAACTACTGAACGCTTAGTATTTAGGGTTGCAGAGTTTGAGCAGATGGAGTTAGAGTATTTTATAGATCCTTCTGATGAACAAAAGTTTTTTAACTATTGGATAGAGGCAAGATTCTCTTGGTGGGAAAAGTTAATTGGGAATAAATCTGTTATTCGTTTGAGAGAGTATAGCGTTGATGAGCTTGCCCATTATGCTAAAGCTTGTGTTGATATTGAGTTTAATTTCCCGTGGGGTTTCGATGAAGTGGAAGGTATAGCTTCTAGGACTGATTTTGACATTCGAGCTCATATGGCAGCTTCAGGTAAAGATCTATCTTGTTTAAATTCACAAGGAAAAAAAATAATCCCTTGGGTCATTGAGCCCAGCTGTGGCTTAACTAGGGCGTGGTTTGCTGTGTTACTTGCTTCCTACAAAGAGATTGAAGGGAGAGACGCTCACAACAACTTAAAGTATAGAGTTGTGCTTTCGTTACCAAATTTTCTAGCTCCAGTAAAGGCAGCTATTTTTCCACTTGTTAAAAACTTAGAACTTGTAGAGTTCTCACAGGAAGTATTCAGATGCGCTAAGGCTGAAAATATACCTTGTTCAATAGATCTAAACCACTCAATAGGTAAAAGATATGCCAAACATGACGAGATTGGAACCCCATTTTGTATAACTATCGATTTTGATTCACTAAAAGATAAATCAGTTACAGTGCGATTTCGGGATACGGCAGAGCAAATCAGAATGGGGTACCAAGATGCAATATCATTTGTAAAAAAAGAATGTAGCTTTCCTGTACTGGAGATTTAGTTTTCAAACTTTTAGGTAAACCAGCAAAATTGTATGAGAGGTTATTTATAGAATGTTAGTGACAAGCGGGGCTGCAGCTCGCGACTAAGTTCTTCCCAGGTTTTGGGATCTTTTAAACAGATCACAGAGGGATCTTTAATATCGAAATTGCAAAAAGCTAGAGTGAATCCTTCAGACAAATAAAAAGCCTCTGTGCCTAAGACTTGTTTTAAAAATCGGTGCTTGCTTCCAATTGGAGGTATGGGAAGAGATCGGTCAATAAAGTAACTGTCTGTTGCGAACCAAACTGGATTTTCCACTCTTCCAAGTATTTCTAAAGTGTCTGGAACATTAGAGCCGAACTGAGCTGCTAGACAATCTTTACGGCCCTCTACTTGAAAACAATTTTTAAATTTGATTTCCCTATCAAAAAAATAACTTTGGTGAGGTTTTGTTGGAATTTCTGAGACTTGACCGAAAAGCATGATTTTGCCATTTAGATCAATATCTATGGGGTTAGTGTGCTGCATGGCAGAATTAGTATAGTTATACGAGCAACCACTTAGCACAAGAAAAATAATCACAACGAAGCCCATTTTTTCTTTTAAAAGTTAATATATCTTAAAAAGTTTAAAAAACAACATTAAATTCGGATTTGGTTAAAATAGGTAAAAATAGGTTAGTTCGAGATACACTTTCAATGGGGCATCGAAATTTTCAATTTAATGACTCCAGGCATCCTTCAAGTGGGCTCTGGTCCAGTTTAGCAGTTCAACAGTAAATTCCTTATTTAAAAATAAAGGAATACTGGACTGGAACCATAGCAAGTTGTCAAGGTAGCAGTATCCGTCTTCAAAATTCTTTCCGTTCTCAAACGAACCTGATTGGAAAATTGGCATTAGCTTATCTTGTAAATTTAAACGTGGGCAAGCAAATAGTTGTAATCGAGCGGAAAAAAATTTCTGTTGCTTGGTATCAGGCAAAAGTTGCACATGTTGAGGAGCTTTGATACAAAGACTGCAATTTACAGGTATTACGTTTAGCATATTTTTTTTAACAGAGCCTATCTGCAAGCTTTGACCTAAAACACCAAAACTAAAACCTTCAATAACAAGAGGTTTGCCGCCATAAATATACTCAGCTAAACTTTTAATTATTTTCGGATTCTTTTTTAAAAGTTCAAAGGCGTCCAACGGGGAGCAATCAGGAATCCAGAGTAACTCGGCATCGTGAGGAATTTCGGATCTAATAGTTAGAGAAAAAGTTTTTGGTCTTAACCCTAAATTTAATAGGAAGACCAAATTTTCCCTATAGAAAAAGTTAAAAATAGAGTCTGCAGCGAAATAAATGGTTAGGTCGGCAGGGTACTGAGAAAATCTTTGCACTAAACCTTCGAAGTTCAGCTGAATCAAAAGATCGTTTATTAGACGAGATAGTCCGCTAGTTTCGATGTACTCACTTAAACCTCTTAAGTAAACGTATGAAACAGCTGGTAAATGACTTGGTAAAAAACTTGCTTTAGGCACTAAACAAAACGGAGATATAACGGCAAAATCCCGATTGAAACTGTAGCTGCTTCCCAGCGCAATGGTAAAATGGGATAAGTTGACCTCTGCTAACTGCTTTAAACAATAGTTGAAAAAAGTTGAACCTTTGGAACGATCAAAGCATACAGTGATTGTTCTTGTACCAAGCTTTTGAATTAGAGGAATCATAGTCTCGCAATCAGAGGAAAAGATAAACACCAGGCTATCTGAGCCTTTAAAAGCTAGATTTATGGCTAGCTTAAGATCAGACGTACTGTAGGAAGGATTAATCGTTGCGGTGCTTGCATTTAAGGTTTGACCTAGAAAAGTTGATAGTGCAGGGGATTTATCAAAAATTATAAAGCCAGGTTTTTTTTTTAATTTTTCTAAAGCCAACCCTACTAATAAGGCTGGCCACAAGGTTAAATTAAAGTCATTTTCCAAAGGAAGGATTCCAATTGTTGGAATAGATACCGAATCTTCAATCGACACATCAAGCTCTTTGAAAGACTAGGCAAGTTATTCGGGGTTGATAATCCAGGGATTTACCAATTGCCGTTTTTTGAGGTCTGAAACTAATTTTTCTAAAAAAGGTAAGTTCAGATAGTGTTGAGGTCATAGCCAAAGCGGCTTCTGCGTACTGCTCATCGACTAGCACGACTACAAATCCGTTTTTACTGGATAAACTTAAGCCCAAATCCAACGAAGATTTTGCAAAAGTTGTATTTTCGAAGCCCTGCCAAAATTTTTCTGAACTATTAATAGTTAACCCAAACCACCAACATCGAAGCCATTGCAATGGGGGGGCGGCGAAAGGGTTTCTTACCAAGTTTACGATCACCAACTTAGACTTTGTTTTGGCGGTATCTCTGTAAAAGACATCAACACCTGTGTACTTGAAATTATCTTTTAAAGTGTAAAGCTGGCTTATTTTAGCAAGCAACCTGGAGACTAAATCTCGATCTTCAATTGGTTTTTTTAGTTTGCTAAGCGATTCCGCTTGTTCTCGCCAATCAACAGCATACTGACTTGGTGTGGGAGCCGAGAGATAAGTGTTTGACTCACCGTGCAAAATGAGAGCTACGACAAAAAGTAAAAAAGATCGGGTAGATGGATTTAGTGTATTTAGATACTGCCTAAAACAGATCAGCTGGCTGAAGGTAGACGGGCTAAAGAATGCTCTAAACTGTTCTACAAATTGTTTCAATGATACTAGTTTAATACTGAAGTTTTGCAGACTGAGAACGTTTTCTGGCAAATTTGGAGGAAGGCTTTGAGCTAGTGCAATATTTCTCCAAAACTCATGGTTTACAACTAAAACTGGTTTTCTGTTTAGATTTAGAGCTGATAATAAAAAAGCAGATCCATCGGAGTTTATTTCAACAATTCCTGTTTCCTCGCCGGAAAATCTTCGGATTATTTCGCTATAGACGCAAAACCTCACAGGGGGGGTATAAATCAGGAATGGCCGAAGTTTCGAACTACTCTCTTCGGTTATTACCTCGAACTCCTCTTCAGCATTACTAGGAATTCTGTTGAAAATTGATATGACTTTTCCCATATTTAATATCAGAAAGTCTTTACCTTAATGTATACCTTAAAACCAAACCTGAGAAAATATTTAAGTTTTGAAAAATTGTTTATCTAATAATATAAGATTTTATATTGTTAACTAAGAAGGTATCATTTTTGAACTAATTAGTAAAATGTAGTTTAATTTTGACATCTGAATGTTTTGCCTAAATCTTGCAGTTTTGTAAAGACTTATCCACGCAATCAATCTAATCTAAAAAATTTACAAGATTTTAGAAAACATAAAACAAGGTTATTATTAAGTTAATTGAGTTGTTCAGGCTTTTTAAAATTAAGCCTGGGCCATCTAGGATCATCAAGAGTAGAATGTTAAAGAAGGTTAGGTTGAAAGAGTAGATAAAGATTAAAGCTATGGTTCTTCCTCCAGGCACAATTTCTAAATCAGACTGATTTGGATGTAACTCTCTCATATTGAAGCAGATATCGAACATAGCAACGTAGGCAAAGATGGTTCTTTTTAATCCAGTAGTTGTGCCCCAAAAAATTGTCCAAAAAGGTGTTGTGAGCAGAGTTAAAATAGGCAGAAAGTACGGTGCTAAGGCGATAAAAGGAATAAAATTTTTTACAGCCGTGGTGTACTCAAATTCTATGCTCCCACTTTCATTGTCATGGACCTCCAGGCTTTTAGTTTTCGCTCCAACAATGCCTATTAGTAGTTTATGTTTAAGCTCATGTATAAGCACCACAAATTTGCCACTTAAAACTGAAGCAGTAAGAAAGCCAAGCATTCCGCCCATCACTTGAACTAATGGGAAATTTTGTAAAGGAAAATTAATAACTGCTAATATAGTTCCTACGGAGAAAACGGAAGCAACTATAAGAAAAGAGATAGCACTTAAAACAAACATGCATCTAAAATTATGGAGCAGGGAAAAATTTGAATAAATCGATGAAAGTATTGGTTTGCATTAAGCGAGTTTTGGATTATCAGTTTAAACTGTTTGTAGATGGCCTTGAAGTTAGAAATGAGGGTGATAAATTTATAATGAGTCTCTTTGACGAAATTGCTGTTGAAGAGGCAGTCAGGCTTAAAGAGGCCGGGTTGGCTTCAAGTGTAGTTGTAGTTTCTGTGGGGCAAAAAGAAGCCGAAGCTCAGCTTAGATACGCTTTAAGTATGGGATGTGATGAGGCATTTCTGATCACAGGACTTAAGACTGGGCATCCTAGGAGTGTAGCCAAAGCTTTAGCACGTTTTGCACAACAAATAGCTCCCTCGATAATCTTGATGGGGAAGCAAGCTATCGACACTGATAGTTCACAGGTTCCTCAGCGTTTGGCAGCGGAGTTGAATTGGGATTTTGCAGGATTTGCATCAAAAATTTCAGTAGCCGATGGAGCTGTCGAGGTTGAAAAAGAAGTTGACTACGGGATCGAAGTTGTCCGAGTACAAATCCCTTGTGTTATCTCAGTTGATCTAAGACTTAACTCTCCAAGACTCCCCCCTCTTCCAGCAGTTTTAAAAGCAAAATCTAAGCCTTTAAATGAGATAGATGCCCATAGTTTAAATGTTGAAGATGATGCGGATTACACGCTAGTTAGTAGAGAGCTCTTCAAACAACAGAGACTTCAGAAGGAGGTGAAGTCTGTTGATGAGTTAGTGTCAGAGTTAAGAGCAAGAGCGCTAATTTATAATTTATAGATCGGCTATGATAGTTGTCTTAGGAAGAAATGAAGGCTGTTGTTTAGACGCTGGAACAAAAGCCTCCTTGGCAGCAGCGGCTGATTTAAATGCTTTTTTAAGCTCAAAGGTTAATTTAATATGTTTCGGAGATCAAACGGCTCAGTTAGAGGTCCCAAGCTTTGTAAATGAAATCATTAGTTTTCAGACTATAGCTAATCCTCGGCTTTTGGCTGATATCATTTTCGGGAGTTTAAAAGATATTTCCTTTAGTTATGTGCTAGGCTGCCACAATTCCTTGTGGAAGGAAACTTTACCTCAGCTAGCTCAGAAGTTAGGCATAAGCATGATCTCAGATGTTGTTAAAATAGTGAGCGACAGGAGGGTAAATAAATTTGAGTATGGAGGCGCAGTCTTAAGCTGTTTCGAGGTTGCTGCTCCTTGTATCTTATCTATTAGGCAGTCAGCTTTCAGGTTTTTAGGGGATCTTTCTGTTAGATCTGTAAATTGGAAAGAGCTGAAGGATGAAACAGGTTATTTAGTCGAAAGACGCCAAAATAAAAGCAAAAGACCAGATTTAGTCTCTGCAAAAGTGGTTGTAACTGGTGGTAGGGCTTTTGGATCTAAAGAGAACTTCGAAAGCTTGGTTTTCCCCCTTGCTGATAAATTATCAGCAGCTGTTGGAGCCACTAGAGCTGCTGTAGACTCAGGCTACGCTCCCAACGATTGGCAAGTCGGCCAGACAGGGAAAGTTGTAAGCCCTGAGCTATATTTGGCATTGGGAGTTTCAGGCGCTATACAGCATTTGGCGGGGATGAAAGGCTCTAAATTTGTTGTGGCAATAAACAAAGATCCAAATGCTCCAATTTTTGAACATTCGGATTTAAAACTAGTAGGAGATATTTTTGAAGTTATACCTCAGCTACTTTCAAAGCTATAAACTCGAAGCAGCCTTAATACATAATTACTCACCCCCTGCAAAAACGCTTCGATAATATCAGTGTAATCTTTGGGAAAGACTAAAACTGGTTCCTTGTTTTCTTGGTTAGCGAGAATTAAAACTTGCTGGGCAGCAACGTAAATATCACCTAATTGATCAACTAATCCAACGGCTACAGCTTCTTTTCCTGACAAGAATCTTCCATCGGCAAAAGCTTTAACAGCTTCTCTGTCCAAACCTCGTGAGCTAACAATGTCGTCAATAAACTGGTTATGTATCTCAAAAACGGCATTTTTTAGAAACTCCACCTCAGAACTAGACATAGGCCTAAACATGTTGCCAACATCTTTAAGTTCACCACTTTTAATTGTGGTCATCTCAACACCAAATTTATTAAGTAAATTAGATACATTCGGTATCTGAATAATAACTCCTATTGATCCTGTTAAGGTACCCGGCTGAGCTACTATTTTGTCAGCGCCTAAAGAAGCATACAGTCCTCCCGAGGCAGCCAAGGTTCCAAAACTAGCTACAACTGCCTTTCTTTTATGCGTTTTAATGAAATTAAAAATTTCTTGACTAGGACCTACCGCTCCACCTGGTGAGTCAACTCTCAAGATCACCCCTACAATACTTTTATCATCAAAAAATTTTTTAAGCTTTTTAATGTAATTTAGAGAGCCGGTTATTACGCCGGAAATCTCAACTACACCAATTTTGGCTTTAGAGCGCAAAGCCTCTTCTGCTTCTTTTTTAATAGCCCTATCGGCTACATAACCAAACAAGATTATGATCAAAATAATAGTAAACACCTTTGCAAGCCACAGAATAAATGCTTTAATCATTTTTAATGATATTTAGTTTACAGAGATAGCTTCTTTAAAAAAAGACTCTCACTCTAAAAATCAGCAGGAAACAATTAGCTGGGCGCTAAATTTCTACTTATAATGATAGCAAAACTACACTCCAGGGAAGGACGGCAAAGAAAAAGTAAAAAATATTAAGCCCCCATACGCTAATAACCGAGACTCTGGTTTGGGGTAAAATTAAAAATAAAAGAGCACAGACAATAGCAAACGATTTAGCTAGGGCAAGCGTTACTTCAAGCCCGATAATCTCCATCCCTAATTTTAGTAACGGATTGCCTTCAAATTTGGTGCCCAAAGCGCTGACTCCAAGATAAGTCAACAAGCCGTCTAAAATCTGAAGGCTAACTAAAGCCACGACTCCAAGGGGGATCAAAAGGTGCGCCAAACTTTTCTCAGTAAGCGCTACAGCTGTTGACAGCTCCTTCATGGCTTAGTTGATTACATTATCTGAACTGGTGTTAAATTGCTTCAGATTTTTTCAGTTTTATGCTGATACCTGTTAACTACTTCTAAGTATTTCAATTTCAAACTTCCGCAAGCTTGATTTAAAAGTTCAGCTTCTTCTTTTGTCAAATTTCCGCTTGTTTTCTGTTTTAGAATATCTAGTATATCAATAACATTTTTAGCTGCTTCCAAATCTATAGCTACCGATGGAACGCCTGAAACCTCTCCCATATGCATTAAAGCTTGCGACATAAGGCTTAAAATTAAACCGCTAAAAGTTAAGTCCGCATCTGAAGCTTGTTGATCAACTTTCTGAGATTGTTGTTGATTTTCAGACTCGGTTGCTGAGACTTTTGAAGCTTCAGTGATTTGCTGCGATATAGCTTGATTTTCCTGCATAGGATTTTCATTCGACTCACTGTCTGGTACCGGATTTCCTTCGTAATCAAAGCGCCTCCTGTCGACAATTTTGAATTTTGACTTGCCTTCTTCCATGTGCGACCATTATAGCAGCTTTTAGGTTTTTTTTAAACATGAGCATTCGAGTTAAAGTTCTAGGCTCAGGGGCTTCTATGGGTGTGCCTATTCTAGGGTGCAATTGCCAAGTATGTCACAGCAAAGACCCGAGAGATAAGAGATTGAGATCCTCTCTCTTAATATCATCAGGTTCTACCCGACTTCTCGTTGATTGTGGTCCAGATTTCAGAGCGCAGTTCTTTAGATTTAATTTACATCCAATCGATGCTGTATTAATCACCCATGGTCATTCCGATCATTTTTTAGGGCTGGAGGATCTTAGAGGCTATATTTATTCTCAAAAAAAAGCTATTCCCGTCCTCGCTCATGACACAACTATTTTTGAAATTTCCTCTACCTTCCACTTTAAAATTTCCAACTTTGAAACATCTAATCGACCTCTCTGGGATACACTCGATTTAAAAAGCTTTGAGTTTTTTGAGGATATCACTGTAGGAAATATCACTCTGACGCCAATCCCGCTAGTTCACGGGAAGATGATTGTTACTGGCTTTAAGGTAGGAAATTTTTGTTATTGCTGCGATGCTAACGCATTACCAGAGGAGACAAAAAATGTCGTTCGGGGTTGTGAGGTTTTAGTTTTAGGAGTCTTGTCGAAGGAAGTTTGGCTTAATGTTTTCGAGAAAAAACATTTTTTTCTTGAGCAAGCCATAGAAGAGGCTAGTGCATTAAATGTTAAAAAACTTTATTTAAGTCACCTGGGACATGATATTAGTTACTCTATTAAAGCGAGATTGCCTTCATGGGTAGATTTATTCTATGATGGGCTTGAGCTCGTTATTGCATGAATGAGGATTATTTTAAAAGTCTTGAGCAGGAATATTTAGCTCAGATTTATCAACCGCTTCCCACTGTAATATCTAGAGCTTATGGATGTTGGTTAGAAGACGTTAGTGGTAAAAAGATTCTAAATTTGCACTCTGCATACTCTGCGTTGAATTGGGGAGCCTCGCCCGAGCGATTTGTGAAAGTATTGATCGAACAGGTGCAAAAGCTATCTTTAACTTCACGAAGTATATACAACGATGTTCTTCCCATTTTTGCACGCGACATTTGCCAATTTTTTGGTTTTGACAAAGTAATACCTATGTGTTCCGGCGCTGAAGCCGTTGAGACTGCAATTAAGGCGGTTAGAAGGTGGGGTTATGAAGTGAAAGGAGTATCAGAAAACCAAGCTGAAATAATAGTATTTGAAAACAATTTTGCGGGAAGAACAGTTTCTATCATCAGTTTCTACGATAGAAATGAGGAGAGCGAGGCAAAAAAAAATTTTGGACCATTTACTCCTGGGTTTAAAATTGCCAAGTTTAACGATTTAGATTCTGTCGAGAGCTTAATTACGAAGAATACCGTTGCTGTTTTAGCTGAACCTATCCAAGCAGAAGGTGGTGTGATAGTTGGAGAGATTGGTTTTTTAAAAGGTTTAAGAGACCTTTGCAAATCGCGAAATTTGTGTTTAATTTTTGATGAAATTCAAACAGGGCTACACAGATGTGGACCCTTATTAGCTTGTTTAAGAGCGCAAGTTAAGCCTGATATCCTTTGTTTGGGCAAAAGTTTAGGAGCAGGACTTGTCCCTATCTCTGTTACGCTAGGGTCAAGGGAGATTATGGACTGTTTTAGACCGGGAAGTCATGGTTCAACTTTCGGAGGATATCCGATAGGAGCTAGGGTCGCTCAGGAGGTTATAACTTTCCTGAAGGAAAATAACTTTACCGAAAGAGTTGAAAATTTAGGCCTAAAAATTCGAAAAGAATTACAGTCCTCAAATCTGCCGATGATCTCAAAAATTAAAGGAGAAGGTCTAATGATCGGGCTAGAGCTTGAAAAAGGATATGATGCAAAAGCCGTAGCGGATGCATTGCTAAACTTCAATTTACTTGTGGGGCTAAGTAGAAAATCCTCAAATGTAATTAGAGTTCAGCCTCCCTTAGTGATTACTGATGAAGAAGTGGATTATCTTTTAACTAACTTAATTAACGGCCTTCGATGGTGTTACTCGAATTTAAAATCCCCTTAAGACCATCTCACCGTTAAAAACTCTTAGGGACTGAATAACTCGGTACGGTATAAATCTGATTTAACCATATCCTTTTACCATCAAACAAGGTTTTAGCTCGTTTACTAAAAGCAAGTCTCTAGGATAGCTCTTTTCTTTTTTACTCTGTTAACACTTTTTCAACGAGAATCATAACATGTTTGTTTATGCGAGGAAAGTATGATAATGACTCTGGATGTGAGAGTTTAGAATTAGCAGAGCTTATGAGAGCAATAATTTTGAGGGCGATTGAAGACCTTAAAAAGGGAGGAGAGGTTGCAGAGGATGCAAAGGCTTTCTTCTTCTCAACCTCACCAGAGGATGAGGAGTACCCTTTTAGTTTCTCTTCTATTTGCGCTTACCTTGGTATTAACGAAGAACTAACTCGCCAGCAGATCTACTCGGCTTATCAAGGGAATATCAAAATTAGCACCCGTCGAAGGAGTAGCTATTGAGGTCGAGGTGCCCAACTGTTGCACCACCCAACAGCTGGAACTAGCCCTTGAGGGAAAAGTGAACAAACTCCCCACTCACCGTCTCGTCCTTGCGCCTTTAGTCCTCCTTTAATGTAAAGTATGCAGCTCTTACAGTTTTGCTGATTGTTTTTGTCTTGAGCTTTTTTAGGCCATTTTGAAACATCAACCTTACTTGCATCCTCGTAATACCCTAGCGCTTTTGCCGTTGGCAGGTTTGGATCTAAAGGAACAGTAGGATGGGTTTGAGAGCTAACTCCCCGTAAAAAAGGAATAGCAAACAACCCCTTTAAAATCTCTCTTCTATTTAAATTCATACTTTTTTAATTATATTTTGGTAATTACCCACTAACAAGTCTATAAGCTAGAGTTGAAATCTTTAAAATTAAGTTTTTTTACCTCAATTAATTTTATTTTTACGCTTCAAAAAATCGGGTCTTCTTCCTAGGCGTTTTTCAGAACAAATTTTTTAGTTTAAACGGATTTTTTTGGGTTTATACTTAATGTAATTACTCAAAGATTGTATTAATGAGAAGGTTTGTTATTTTTAGTTTTATCTCAAACATCGCAAAGCTTTTTAACGCCATCAATTGGGTTTTTTTCATTGATTCGCGCTGGCTAGAGATGTTAGGGGAAGAAAATAATCTTGGAACTGCGTATGTTCCGCTTGTAGCTGAAGATTCACTTGAAGGAGTTTTGGATTGCTCAAAACTGAGAGGTTTTGATTGTGGACTGTGGACCGACAATCCTGACCCTATTTTGAGGATTTCTAGGAGTTTAAATTTTTTGTTTCCTTTTCAACTTGAGAGCGATAGTGAAGGGATTGTTTTTAAAGTTTATCTGGAATCCAAAGTTTTAGTAGGGTTTATAGCTCTCACATTGCCATCTTCCTCTGTTCAGCTTACCGATAAGCTGGTCAAACTCACTGAAAACTTAAGCCAAGTGAGTTATCTTCTCGAGCTTATCTTTCAAACTTGTGAAGGCGTTCAGCTTCCTCAGTGGCAAGATTTCTATGCGAAGTGCTTAAACTATAGCGCTCTGGCTCCGGGAGCAGTCCTTATTTTAGGTCGATTGGTGAAATACGATGATTTGTTCGTTGGCTTGGGAGCAGCGAACTTTGAGCTCTGGCGAAAAAAATTTGTTAAAGATCTTAAGGAGGTTTTATCGGATAATTTCGTGAGTTTCTATGTCAGAGATGTTAGTTACATTTTAATCTTCTGCAGCAAAATGAGCTCTGCCTACTATAAGAAAAAAGTCTCCGCTACGCTAAAAAAATCTCTGGAGATGTTTGATTTTGAATTTGATGTCTCCTTCGATTTTAGTTGGCAGAATTTCGATCTAAATGATGAGATAGATCTGGAAGAGGTGCTTAATAGAGTGCATCCACCTAAACTAGCAACTGGCTAATCTTTCCGTGATTGTTTATTTTTTAGAGTTGGGACCTATTAAGATTCCTTCATTTGGCTTGCTAATTGCTTTGTCAGTTTTAGGGGCAGTTAGTTTATTTAAAAAGCTTAGCCTCGATATTTTATCACCACAAGACTCAGAGAAGCTTGCTTTTTACACTATATTTGTTGGAATTTTGGGGGCAAAATTATGGTTCGAGGTTTTTTACAGTGATACACCATTTCAAAATTTTTTTTCCAACGGTTACCAAATTTCAGGTTTCGTCTTTTACGGGGGGTTTTTAGCGGGGCTAGCTTTTTTAACTTTTTGGTGCTGGGCGAGGAAGATTTCCCTGGTTTCTCTTCTAAATAGAGCCAGCATTCCTCTTTTATTTGGATACGGATTTGGTAGATTGGCGTGTCAGGTGTCTGGAGATGGCGATTACGGTATTGAGACAGACTCTTTCTTAGGAATGTCTTATCCAACTGGAGTAGTTCCGACTTTGAGCCCGGTTTTTCCAACGCCAATTTTTGAAAGTTTTGTCTGTTTGACGGTCAGTTTGGCTTTAGCGAAACGGTGGCCTGCTCTTAAGGAGAAGTTTCGGGCTGGCTCGTGGACACTTATTGCCCTTGGACTAGAGCGTTTTTTAGTAGAGTTTGTTAGGAGAAACCCCAAAATCGCCATTGGATTTTCAGAGGCTCAAATTATTTCGTTGTTAATTTTATTGACTGGTTTATTTTTAACTTTGAAGGAGAAATCATGAATCTCATAATTTACTTTAATCAGCTAAGAAAGGAGGCTACGACAGTCGCTAAGAAGTTGGAGAAAATTCTAAAAAAGCAAGGAGTGCAGGTTTACGTTTGCTCATCAAACGCAAAAGCAAAGTTTTCAGAAAAGATTCATCTCGGAATTTCAGTTGGAGGTGATGGCACCCTTATAAGTTTGATCAGGAATTTTCACACATGTTGCTCTGCGTTTGTTGGAATTAATGCTGGGTCGTTAGGATTTTTAACTCAATTGACTGTAAAAAATTTAACCCAAGGCATAACCAAAATCTTGAAAGGAATTTATCAGCTGCAAAGTCGAAGATTTTTAGAGGTAAAACTGGGGCCGAAGCAATATTTAGCTGTAAATGATGTTTATTTTGTAAGAAAAAAAGGAGCTGGTCTTGTAAACTTAATTTTTTATTTAGACGATTTTGGTTCGTCTTGTGTAAGAGGTGATGGGTTGATTATATCTTCCCCAACAGGCAGCACAGCTTACTCGTTGGCTGCGGGTGGTCCCATTGTTTATCCGGAATGCGATTGTGTTGTCTTGACCCCGATTTGCTCTCACAGTCTCGGCTTCAGGCCGCTAGTGCTGCCGAATTTTTGCAGAATTAAGGTAAAAGTTAATCAAGATTCTTGTCCCGTTAGCCTTCTTATCGATGGCCACATAGAGTTGGCTATTAAGGACGAAGTGGCGGAAGTGAAGCTCTCAGAAAAGACCTATAATCTGGTTGTTCTATCCAAAGATTTTTTTGTCAATAATTTAAAAAATAAACTAAATTGGGCTTAAATTTCCCGTTGAAGCCCGAAGGGTATGTTTATTAAAAGTGTAAGATTGGAAAATTTTGTAACTTTCAAGGACGCGTTTGTCCCTTTAGACAAGAAACTTAATATTTTTTTTGGGGAGAGTGGGAGTGGAAAAAGTTTGTTCCTAGAGGCAATTTTAGGTGCTTTCACCAAATTAAAAAAGGAATTTGTCGGTGTTTATGGGGATTTCGCTCGAGTGTGCCTCGAATTAGAGTATGATGGTTTAAATCATCAGATTGTTCATGTAGTAGATAAGAAAGGCAAAACACAGATTTTCTCCGATTTGCTTGATCTTGAAAAAATCTCTAAAAAACTAGTTTATTGTGGTCAAGGAGCTTACGCAGAGCTACTTGACCACAGAGAGCAGTTATCATGTCTTGACTCTTTCATTCAACAATATGAGCCTCTCGAACTGCCGAGATTAAAAGACCTTATTAGTAAAAAAAATTCTATTTCTCAAGAGTTACGTACAGCTAAAACGAAACTTGATAATTTGCTGCAAGTACGGGACTTTATTAAATCAAAAAAACTTCTAATTGAGGTAATATCAGAGTATGGATTGATTTCTCAGGATAGCATAGAGCAACAGCTAAAATTAAGGAAAGTTGCAGCTTGGGCGGAAGCCTTAGACCAAATGAGAGATGACCTCTCGAGACTTAAAGTTGCTTTAACTTCGTTCCTGAAAAACACAGCTTTTGATGATCAAGAAGGATTACAAATTTTGATTTCGTTAGAAAATTGGATGGAGAATTTATCCAAAAGTTTTCACGCAACTGCTTGCCACCTGAGCGAGGACTTGCTGTGGGAAATAAAATTTTTTTTTGATGATTTAAAAAAACTGTACCCTGACTTTGACCTCAGCAAAGTGTTGAGTTTTGAAGAAGAGCTAAATTATGAAATAGCGGAGTTGGAGAGTTTAGTCGGTGGATTGGAAAAAGATCTGCGCTCTCTAGAGGAAAAATTAATGTCTCTTGCAGCTGAGATATCCATGAAAAGAAAAGCTTACTTTCCGAACTTTGTGAGAGAGCTTTCCGGTGTGCTTTCAGAACTTAATTTTTCTCATGTGGAGTTAGAGGGAAAGTTTTCTCCCACCAAGTTGACTGAGATGGGGGTTGACTCATTCGAACTTTTTGCAAGTTTCAACAAGGGGTTTCAGGTTAGGCCTTTGAGAAAAATAGCTTCAGGGGGAGAGTTTGCGAGGTTTCTTGTAGCATCGTTAATTACTTCGCGTCTTCACCATTCAAATCAAATTTTGCTGCTTGATGAGCCAGATACAGGGCTTTCAGGAAAGTCCTTGAAGAAGCTGGTTGAAATGATTGAAAAATTATCAGAGAGCTGTCAAGTTTTGCTAGTTAGTCATCAGTATCGAGAGTATGAGGGTCAGAAATTTTTTGTGGAGAAAATTGAGGTTGCTGGCAAGTCGGTATCAGTGGTCAAGGATGTTGATAAAACCAGTTATTTGTGATAACTTCAACAGCGTGCGAATCCTTAAGCTGAGAGTATCAAGAAGAGAAGTCGAAGGGCGCAAGGTTAGACAAAATGGCCTAATACCTGGTGTAGCTTACAGGAGAGATAAAAATGTTAAGGTGCAAATTCCAATTAAAGATTTCGTGAAGGTAGCAAAAAAAGCCAGTTCATCACAGATATTCCAACTAGAGTCAGACGATCCAGATTTAAACAATCAACTTGCCCTCATTAGAGACATACAGATTGATTTTATAAAGAAACAGCCCTTGCATTTTGATTTATTCCTTGTTTTAGAAAACGAGAAAGTGGAACTTGAAGTCCCTCTAAGATTTGTAGGTGAGCCAAAAGGAGTTAAATTAGAGGGAGGGTTGTTGAATATTTTAAAACATAGCATTGTTGTAAGGTGTTTCCCAACAAACATTCCGGAATATATAGAGATTGCGATTAATGACCTCGGAGTTGGTGATGCTTTTCATGTTGAAGATTTGACTTTGCTTGAAGGCATTGAGGCTGTAGATGATCCAGAAGAGCCTATTGTAACTGTTGTTTCTAGTGCAGAAGACTTAGAGGTGTCCTCTGAGACGGGCCCCAGCCAAACCTAAAAAGCGTCTAAGTTTTCCTTATAAATCCTGTTTTCAGGTTCCAGAGAGTGTGCAATCTCAAAGAATTCTCGAGCTTGCGTTTTATCTCCCAGAGTTTTGGTAGCTACTCCAAGGAGGTTGTATAAAGAAGCCGATTTAGGGTGATGTTGAGTTGCTTTAGTTAACAAGTCTATAGCTTGCTTAAAATCCCCCAATTTCATAAGGGCTCTAGCTGAAAGCTCAAAACAAATTGCTGAAACGCAATTCAGAGCAAAAATCAAAGACTCCACCTCGCTTTTTTTGTTTAAACTCGCTAAAACATATGCCCCAGAAGCCCAAAAATCAGGATTTTCTTTTGGAATCTGTTTTGAAAGTTTATTAAATAAAAGCTCTGACAATTCCCACTGCTCCCTTTCTACTAGTATTTCAAACAATTTAAGCAGCAAAAAGGTAGAGATATTCGATAAGCTGTGGGCCCGTATGCTGTTTAATAAATGTGGTTCAGGCTCATGTTTCTCTATGCGAAGAGAAATTAGTTCCAGTATTGGTTTTATATCAGAGTCGGAGCAAACAGAGGCATGTTTTTTAAAACTTTGGTAGTCCTTAAACTTCAAAAATAATTCGGCAAACTGGCATGAAAGCTGAGGATCGAGGGTTTCGAGAAGTAAAAGGGCGTCTTTGTCTGCAACAAACTCTAGAAGCTTTTTTTTATTTTCGGTGTTTAAGCCTTTCCAAAGCTCTCCTAAATAATTGTCCTTATTTTGTAGTAAAGAGATAGCATATGCTAACTGATATTTTTGGGTTTTGTTTAGCTCCCACGCTTTCTTAAAAAACTTGCTTGCTTCCGAATAATTTTGTTTTTCAAGCTCTAAAACTCCTAAATTAAACCAAGCTTGATGAATTGAAGGGCATTTCTCGGTTAACTCCTTTAATATTTTTTCTTCTTCTTGAGTATTGATTTTAGATTCTAAGCTGATTACCAACCCTTTACAGTCCTCGCAAAGGAGTAAGCTGTAAAGGATTAAACTAAAAATTAATAGCTTGCGCACTAAAATTAGTTTCTAAAATAGCCACTAAGCTTTTAAAGGCTACTAGTAATTCAGTGTCTGGGGCCGTTAATGAGATGCGCAGGCAAGCTTGGTATCTGTCGCCAAAAATGGCGCCTGGCAGCACAAGAATTCTTTTCAACACAAGCTCATCAAAAATTTTATTTGAATCTAAATCACCGAAATCTAACCAAAGAAAAGGCAATCCTGGTTCTGAAACAATGTAGTGACCTAAAAGTTTTTTGGCAATTTCGTATCTTCGAGAGTAAACTTCATAAGCGTAATTGGCAAAATCATCGGCTAACTCAAGCATTGCCCAAGCGCAGATAGAACTGAAAAGGTCGACTCCATAATCAAGCCTACTTTTCGCTTTTACGATTTGATCTATTGCGTCCCTTGGCCCAAACAAACTCCCCAGTCTAACTCCTGCCATTGAAAAAGCTTTGGAGAAAGAAAAAGAAACTATTAAATTTTGTGTCAAGCCACGCAAATGCTTCAAAAGCTCTAATATTTTTGGGAAGAAAGGAGCGTAGACCGCGTCAAAAAATATCCATATATTCTGATTATCTCTAAAGTAAGCTTCGATTTGTTGCAACTCCAAAAACCTTCCTGATGGGTTGTTGGGCGCTGTCAGGACTATAAAATCCGGACTAGTCTGCTTCAGCTTAAGACCAAAGCTTTTGGATATAAGATTGTACATAGGGTAAGTAGGCTCTTGAGTCCAAACCACCTGGCCAGGTAAAGCTTTGACTCTGAAAAAGCTAGCTAAGCTGTCTTTTGTGCCCGAGCTTAAGCAAATCTCATCTTCCGAGTAATTAATTCCAGACAAAGTATTCCAATACTCAAGTATTTTCTCGAGTGCTTTTTTGTTTCCTTTTGCTGTAGGATACCTGTTAATGCCTGTTTCATTTAAAGTCTTACTAGCTAAGTCGAGCACCTTCTTGGGCACTTGCAAATCAGGATTAATTAAAGACAAATCTAGTACCCTTCTGGTACTTAAGATATTTTGCCGAATTTTCCAAAAATCATTAATATTCATCAAAAATTAGTTTAACCCATTTTTTTACCTTATGAAAAAAATAATAGTGATCACAGGAAATTTGGGTTCAGGAAAGTCTTTAGCTGCCAAAATTCTAAGGCGTAAATTCCCCTGTATTGATGCTGATACCATAGTTGCATGGACGCTGAGAAGAAAAAAAGAGGTTGTAAGAAAAATCATACCATCTGCATTCATTGGCAGAAGGGTTTTTAAAAAGAAAATAGCAGAGATAATTTTTTCTAACCCTAGCTTGAGGCGTCGGTGGGAAAGAGTTATCCACGATTTTGTGTTCTTAGAGTTTGAGAATTGGTTCCGTAATCAAAAAGGACCATGTATTTTTATTGCACCATTGTATTTTGAGGCAAAAAGGTTTTCAGCAAGATTAAAGAGCCTAAAAGTTCCTAAATTTGTGGTTTTGATTGCATCTTTGAGAACTAGATGTTTACAAGTAGCTAAAAAAAAATGGGGCTTATCTGGAGCTGCGAGATTAGGACTTCAGATACTCCCTGAGCTTGCTAGCCTAAAGAGTGATATAGTTCTGGGTAACCTTGGATCTTTAACGGAGTTTAAAAAAAATGTTATGATTTTGCGAGGATTGATAGATGTTTTATGAACCAAGAAACACTGAGAATTCAGATAGGGATAAGGTTTCCCTTGGCGAAGATCCACAGGTAAAAGAGACCAATATAGAAATATCATCAACAAATTACTATCGAAGCCAAACTGAAGTTTCAAATTCTATGCGTGAAACTGCTGAATCAGAGAGGCAAGGGCTTAAAACTCAGAGATTTAGCCCACCTACAAATGTGTGTTTCAAACAGTCTACAAAACTAGATTTCGTAGGGGTTTTTGCATCTGTGTTGTGTTCGGTTAAGTGTTTTTTGTTAGGAGGTTTCACTGCGTTTGGAGGAGTCATTTCTTTGGGATCCAGTATTTTCAACTTTACCGACTTGGGGCATAGTCCACTGGTTGTTTTGCCTCTAGTTTTTATGTCTTTTCTAGCGGCCTCGCAGGGATTAGTTAGACCTATGTTGAGGCTAATTTTTAAAGCAAGTTCAATTAAGAACAAGGTGGCTTTCTTTGCTGGTCTCGGAGGTTTTTCTAGTCTGATTCTGATAATGGGTGGACAGCTTTTTTCAGGTTTTCTTTTAGTCTCTTTGCCTAGTCTCATTCCTAGCGTATTAGGTGAGGGTAACGCTTTTTCAAATCACTTACACCACTACGACCATAATCTCTCAGCGGCAATAGTTTTTGATGAGTTTGGTCCTTTAGGCTTAAGCGAGGCTAGTTTTTTAAGGGTGGCTTTAAGCTTTTCCCACGGATTATTTTTTATCTCAAGTTTTAGCCTTGGTCTGCTTCATTTCTTAAAAATTCTCTCTAATGTCCGAAGATCAGCAAAATAGGCTTTTTTTTGATGCTTCTCTAGCTGCTGTCAGTATCACATTAAAAAGGGGGAAACAGGATTTCAATATCGTCAGGGTCAATCTCTGGGACTCTAGTTTAGAGCTTTATGAGACACTTCAAAATATAGACTTTAACGGAATAAGTGAGGCTGTCTTCTCAAGGGGGCCTGGTAGTTTTACAGGTTTAAGAGTTAATATGGCCACCGCGCTGGGGTTGGCTGCTAAATTACAAGATTTTGTTAGCTCTGTTTCATTAAGCTCTGCTGTTAAAATTTTACAAGGCTTACTAATAATGCCTGTCAATTTTAGAGATTGCATACTGGCTTATGAAGACCCACAGAGAAATGGCGAGATAATTATTCAGTGGTTAAAGATTGAGCAACTGCGCGAAGTTGTTGATAGATTCGATTCTCCTGTTTTTGGCTTCTACAGAGAATTCTTACCTTCAGAGATCAAAATTGAACCATTGTGTTCGGTGAGTGAGTTTTTGAGCAAAAATTTCCAGCTTTTAAATCCTCAAAGTTTACGGGATACTGTTTTGGAATACTCGAAAAGTTTAGATTTCAGGCAAATTTTTTAATTTTTGCAAAATATTTCAAACTGTGGTAATATATGTAAAAGAATCCTAGCTTTTCTCATATAAAATCCCATGAGTGATAAAAGTGTATCTGGGTCGCATCGAAGTAGAAAAAGAGTTAAGGTAGTAAGCCTAAGCGAAGAGCAAATTAGTAGTAGCAATAGCGTTCAAACTCCAGATGAAGCTGGAACTAAAGAGACTAAACTAGATACTAGCACCCAGATATCTACTTCTGCAGAATCTTCTGCTGTTGAAAGTAAAGCTGAAAATCCAACAGTTTCGCAAAGCAAAATTTTAGTGAACAATCGCTCAGATAGCTTTCCAGTTGAAATTGCCGAAAATGTAGTTGACTTAAACAAAATAAAAAAACTGAAACCTGATGATTTAATTAAACTTGGACAGTCTTTAGGTCTTGAGGGAGTTAATAACCTTAAACGGCAAGATCTAATATTTTCAATAATAAATAAAATGGCTGCTCCTGGCTCTGTAATTCTTGCAGAAGGAGTGCTTGAAGTTTTAAATGACGGTTTTGGGTTTTTAAGAACTGCCGATTCAAATTATTTAAGTGGTTCGGATGATATCTATGTGAGTCCGGGGCTTATCAGAAAATTTGGCCTAAAAACTGGGGATACTATATCCGGATCTGTTAGAGTGCCAAGAGAAAAAGAGGGAGAAAGATATTTTGCTCTGGTAAACATTCAAAAGGTAAACTTTGATGAGCCTGAGGTACTTAAACATAAAATTTCGTTTGATAATCTTACTCCGCTTTACCCGTGTGAAAAACTTAAGTTAGAAATCCCGAACGGAAGTTTAAGTATGAGGATCATTGATTTGTTTGCTCCTATTGGAAAAGGACAGAGGAGTCTAATAACCAGCCCGCCAAAGGCCGGCAAAACAATTTTGCTTCAACAAATAGCGCAGAGTATTACGGCCAATCATCCAGAATGTAAAGTGATAGTATTGCTAATAGATGAGCGCCCTGAAGAAGTTACGGATATGGAAAGAAGTGTTAAAGCAGAAGTTGTGAGCTCTACTTTCGATGAGCCTGCCCATAGACACGTTCAGGTTGCGGAAATGGTGCTCGAGAAAGCCAAGAGATTAGTAGAGCACAAATTTGACGTAGTCATTCTGCTGGATTCTATAACACGCCTTGCAAGAGCTTATAACACTGTAGTTCCTGCATCGGGTAAAATCCTATCAGGAGGAGTTGATAGTAACGCGCTTCACAAGCCCAAGAGATTTTTCGGCGCTGCTAGGAATACCGAAGAGGGAGGAAGCTTAACGATCATAGGCACAGCTCTGATAGAAACGGGAAGTAGAATGGATGAAGTTATTTTTGAGGAGTTTAAAGGGACGGGCAACATGGAGCTTGTCTTATCAAGAGTTTTGGCAGAGAGAAGGATTTTCCCAGCTATTGATCTAAACAAGAGTGGTACGAGAAAAGAAGAGCTTTTGCTTGATCCGGATACTTTACACAAAGTTTGGTTACTAAGAAAACTGCTTGCTCCGCTAAGCCCAGTCGAGGCTATGGAGTGGTTGATATCAAAGATGGAGTCAACTAAGGACAATCAAGAGTTCTTAGACAGCATGAAGGCCAGCTCTAGTCAGCAGTTGGAAAGCTAACCTTGCCTTTGTTTGTGTTTTGGGTTTTTTTTGCATAAAACTCTTACAGTTTTACCCCGCCTGACAATCTTACAATCGTTGCAAATTCTCGTAACTGAGGCCCGTACTTTCATCAGGCTTTTTATTATAAGAACTGCTTTTTTTGCTGTCAAATTTTAGTAAAGAAACTTAACTCCGAAGCCGAAATTTACCTGTAAAAGCAAGTTTGTTCGCTATTTGAATGGCAGGGCTCGTTTTACCAAAAAGTTCGTTTGAAAGGATCAAGAAAGAACTTAGTACTGTCGGGATTAGTCTTGGAGACGATTTTAGTGTTCAGCTTGACACAGAGATTATAGAAACTGAAGGGCTCGAGCAAGTAGTAAAGAGTTTGGTGGCGGCTTACTACAATTTGGAAAAAAAACGGATTGAGTTAAAACGTCTTACCAAAGAGTTTTCTTCATTTGTGGATTTTGCTAGCGCCTCGTGTGATATTCTGAAGGAAGATTTAGGAAATCTAGATGTTGAGGTTATTGACAAGTTAGTTTTAAGTAAAATTTATGATATTTGTAATTTTGAAGCTGCGAGCGTTTTTGTTAAAGATGAAAAAATAACCCCTGTTTGCTCCCTCGGACAAAACATTTTTAGTGAAACAAGATTTTTCGAGCCAGCGTTAGAGTCTCTTATAGCCAACGGTTTGAATTTAAGTGTAAACACTTGTGAAGTTGATAAAAACAATCCTTTTTACAAATTTTGCAACACGGGAATTCAAGAAATTTTTATCGCTACTGGAAGAAAGGTTGAGAAAGGTTTAGCACTGGTAGCAGCTTTTAGCAAACCTTTATCGCAGGCTAAAAAGTCTTTACTTAAACTTGCTTTCGACTTTATTTACCTTGCTCATGAAATTTCTGACTATGAGTGCCAAATAGAAGCCTATACGCAGCATTTAGAGTCGCTTGTAAGCGAAAAAGTAAGAGAGTTAGAAGATGCTAAAAAAAAGGCAGAGGAGGCAAGTGAGTCTAAGAATCGGTTCATAGCTAATATGAGTCATGATCTTAGGACCCCGCTAACTGCAATTCTTGGGTACGCTCAAATTTTGGTCGATGGTTTACTGGGTCCTCTTTCAAAAGATCAATTGGAAGCTATTCAGCACGTTTTTAAAGCCTGTGAGCATTTGAAATCTCTTATTGACGAACTTTTAACCCTTGCTAGGCTTGAGTCTGGTAAAGAGATTCCCCGACCTGAAGATTTAACTTGGAGCGTAGTGGTGGAAACCGTAAATATTCTCAAGGGAGCAGCAAGCCAAAAAAAGCTTCAGCTTATTGTAGAAGAGCCAGATGAGTCTTTGAAAAATAGGTTTTTTAAGTGTGATAAAAGGCATCTTAGGCAGATTCTTTTAAATTTGGTATCAAATGCTATAAAATATACTCCAGAAGGTGGCACCGTATTTGTTTCCGCCGAAAAGAAAGCGGATAAAATAAAGATCTCTGTCAAAGATACCGGAGTTGGCATCTCGGATGATTTAAAATGCAAGCTGTTTCAAAGATTTGAAAGAGGCTCAGATCAGTACTCATCCAAACAAGAGGGCACGGGTATCGGCTTAGCTATAACTAGATATCTGGTTAATTTAAATGGAGGGATTTTGGATTTTGAAAGCAAGGAAGGTCAGGGTTCAGTATTTTGGTTTTTGTTGCCGTTGGGAAACGATGCTCAAAATGAAATTGTCCAAAAAGAAGATAGCAAAATGTCAGCTGATCTAACCGCAATCAATGTTTTAATTGCCGAAGATGATGATATTTCTGCTAGTTTCTTGACTAAAGCTCTAAACAAACGAGGAGCTAAAGTGACTGTGGTTTGCGATGATTTAGCTGCTTTTGAAGCTTTAGAGAAGGAGAATTTTGATGTGTTTATTTTGGATTTGGGATTAAAAGGATTAAAAGATGGAAGAGATCTTCTGAGGTCTCTAAGATTGGAGAAAAAAATAAGATTACCCGTGGTTATTCTATCTGCAAATGATGACCCCAAAGTAATTAAAGAGTGTTTCGAGCTGGGAGCTGATGAGTACATCAAGAAACCTTTTTTGTTAAGCGATTTTATGCAGTGTCTAGTTACAGTACTTAGAAAATCATTTTTGGGAGGTAAAGTATGAGCAAAGAGCTTAGTTTTGAAGAGCTTGCGCAAAAACTTTCAAAATCATTCTCAAAAGATGGAGATTTTCCGGCAATGGCTAAAGTTGTAAATGATTTGAGGCGTTTAGCTTTGGATTACAAAGTTTCAACACGACAAATAGCTGATCTAATTTTAAAGGAGCCTTCGCTTGGAACGCGAGTTTTGTCTCTGGTTAACAGCGCATATTTTAGACGAGTAAAACCCATTTTATCAGTTTCTGAAGCGGTTTTAATATTGGGTTCCAAAACAATAGCCGATCTATGCGCAAGCTTGTTGGTTATAAACACTTTTTCAGGAAAAGCCAAAGACTCTCAATTTGCCAAAGCTTTGGCTGGAAGTCTTTTAGCTTCGATGCTAACAGCAGACTTATGCACCTCAGAGAACAAGAAAAATGAGGAGATAGGTTTTTTGGTAACGGTGTTTAGGCGTTTAGGAGAGCTCTTACTGTCTTACTACTTCCCAGAGATAGCAAATAAAATAGAAGATTTAGCGAAAACTAAGCAAATTTCATTTGAACAATCGTTTTTCATTATTTACCAAAGAAGCATCTTGGAGCTTGTTTCCATAGTCCTGTCATCGATAAACATGCCTAAATACTACTCAGATTTTCTTATGTATATCCAGCGTATGAGTAGTGGAGAAAAACAAACAGACTTAAATCCAGAGTTCGTTGATTTAGCTCGAAAAGTTGAGTTTTCTCATGAACTTATGACCGCGGTTTTAAAAAATAATGAGGTAAATTTAGAAAAATTAGCCAATAAATATGGGCTCGATACTCGAAATATAGAAGAAAAGTTAAGGGTGACTTTACAATCAGCCTCCGCTTTAGAAGAAGTGACGGGGCTTGATTTTTCCACTATCACGGAGAAAATTGAGGAGATTTCTGGTATCAGCGTTACTGAAAGCAGTCAGTACGAGAAAAACGATCAACTTTTGCAGCCTCTTAAAGATGCAATAAAAAGAAACTGCTCGACAGCTGCTTTGCTGCTTTTGGCAACAGATATTTTAAAAAACAGCTTCCATCGCGTAGTTCTTTTTCTCAAATCAAAAGAAGAAGATATCTTAAAAACTAAAGTTTTTAATGGAAACTTCGAAAATTTTGACATTAAAAACCTCGTTTTAGATATGAACCATCATTTGATTCCGAAGGAGAAAAACCTACCAAACTTTCCGAGCAAGGGCTTATTTAAAGATAGTTATCCAGTGGTTGTTGTACCTTTAGTTGCTAAGGAGAAATTGTTTGGATTGTTGTATGCTGATCGAGTAGAATCAGTCGAAGGTTGTTTAGAGATAAATCCTAAGGAAAAAGACCTTGTCACTAAATTGCACAAGGTTATTCACACTAGTATTCATTTTAGCTGAGGTGTTCAAAGTTTTGGTCCTGGACGACGATGCTGCTGTTTTAACTCTTTTAAAGAAATGGCTTACGGCTTTGGGATGCGAAAGTTTTACAACTTCATCTGTTGAAGACGCAGTTAAATTAATCAATAAAAATTCTTTTAACCTAATTTTAGTTGACAAAAATTTGGGTAACCTCGATGACGGTCTTCGATTTGTTCATACAATCAAAAAGATCGCAGAGTATAGCAAACACTCAAAAATTGTTCTTATGTCGGCAGAACCTGTTTCAAGCGAAGAAGGTTTTATGTTTCTTGAGAAACCTTTTGATTTTGAAGTGTTAAAATCGCTTATTCTTGGTTAGATTTTGAAATAGTAATTTCTTTTAAATCTAAACCATGCTCATGGAAAATCTCTAAGGATATAATCAGTAGATGAGTAAGTACTGCTTTATTTTGAAAGTAATCATAGGCCGCTTGAGACTCTGTCTTAAGGGATAGAATACCTTCTTGAAAGCTCTCGATTCGGGTTTTTTTCAACATATCTAGTAAACCAAATTGCAAAAGATCATCCACTTTTCGTAAAACCTGATTCCAAATTTCCTCTAGGTTCAAGCGCACTTTGTACAATAAATTATCACAATTCCAAATGCTCAAGTAGTTGAAAATTTTGAATTACCTTCAGTGATTTGCTACACTGATACCTCGATGGCCAAGGTTAAGAAAGAAACAAGTTTTCTAGTTTCATCCGCGGGATCGGGTTTTTTTTATTGTAATCGGAAAAATAGAAAAAAAATCAGGGGTGGTAAAAAATTGGCTCTTAGAAAATATGACCCTCGATTAAGAAAACATGTAATTTTTGAAGAAGGAAAACTAAAAAAAATACAAAAACCTTTCGATCCAGCCAAAGCTATCCAAAAACTTCAGGAAGCTAATCCAGACACTAATTAAAGCTAGTTTTTTTATTTAAAAAGTTCCTAAAAAAGCCGATCATTTGATTTGGATCTGATACTTTTTCTTCTTTTTTAGTGAATCGATCAAAGATGTTGATCTCTCCAACGCGAGGGAAAATAATAAATCGAAATTTTTTTGCTTCAGCGTACTTGATTTGTTTTTTTAAGTCATCACTCACTAAATATAACTCAGTTTTCAAATTTAAGGCGTGAAGTTCTTTCTGAAGAAATCTCAAAAAAGGCAGATTTGAGTTTTCGAAATTAACTATCAGTATTCCGTCCAAAACATCAGGAATTTCTATAAGGCTTAATAATCTGTCCAACCCAATCGAGCCACCGACGGCTGGTAAGGGATCACCGCTTGAGGTCTTTATTAAATCATCATACCTGCCTCCCGAGCAGATTGATATTTTTGCATCTGATACTGTAAGGAAGGTTTCAAACACAAAGCCGGTATAATAATCCAGACCTCGAGCAATTGTTGGACTAAATTTTATTTTTGGGCTAAGCTCTAAGAGGCTTAAGAATTGCCTTAAAATATCTTTGTCAAAAAATTTTCGGTCTAGAAAATTTATAAACTTCTCGGAGTCCGCTAAAAGGTTAATCACATCATCGACAGGTAAGTTGCAGTCTAAAGATTTTAAAAGGTTTGCAATCCCATCTGCTTTTAAGCTTGAGTATTTGTCTATTATCCTAAAAAAGCCCACAACATCTTTTATATCAGAATAATCTGCTGCGGCCTCTAAAAATTTCCTGTGATTTATAAGTATCTCAAAATCCGAGACTTCCAAAGCCCCAAGGCAATCCAAAAAAACTGTCAGAATCTCTTGGTCTGCACTGAAATTTTTTATACCAACTATATCGAAATCAACCTGCGTAAACTCGCGAAATCTTCCTTTTTGAGGTTTTTCTCCCCTAAAAACCGAGCCGAAGGTAAAACGTCTTAATGGAAACTCTAGCTTAGCTGAATGTTGCTCGATGAATCTAGCCAAGGGCATAGTTAGATCATAACGCAAAGCTAGCATCCTGCTTCCGGAGTCTTTAAAAGTGTAAGTTTGTTTGACAATCTCGGAGTTTTGATCTTTTATTAAAAAATCAGCTTGTTCAACATGAGGAGTCTCAATATAGTTAAACATCCACTTGTTTGCTACATCTGCCAGCCTATTAATAAACTGCAGTTTAAGTTTAGCTTTTGGCCCAAAAATATCTTGAAAACCAGGTAATGATGTTTTTGACACCTTTTATGATAATTTAGCGCGTTTAAGTGTACAAGTTGTTTAAAACAGCAAGATTTTATACTATACTAAGGCAGTGGCGCGTATCTCTCAGTTAATAAAGAAAAGATTAAGAAATCCCAGGAAGAAAAAGAGTAAGAGTCCAGCTCTTAGAGGTTGTCCTCAAAAACGTGGGGTTTGTCTTAAGGTTTTTACAACAACTCCCAAAAAACCAAATTCGGCCCTCAGAAAAGTGGCAAGGGTTAGACTTTCAAACGGAGTTGAAGTAACTGCTTACATCCCTGGAATAGGGCATAATCTCCAAGAACACTCTGTAGTCCTAGTAAGAGGGGGTAGGGTTAAAGACCTTCCGGGAGTACGTTATCACATAGTGCGTGGCGCACTTGACTGTCAGGGAGTTAAGAATAGAAAGCAAGGGAGAAGCTTGTACGGTGCTAAGCGCGCTTAAAATGTACACCCTAAAATATTTAAAAAATAGCGCCTTAAAGAAAGATAGCTTAAGTTAGTTGATCTAGTTGATCTAACCCTAAAATAAAACCTAGTGCTAGAGAACTTAATTTTCCGAAGTTATTAAGCCTAGTTGGATTTATTACAAGAACTTTAAGCAGGAGTTTTAAGTTAGATAAGTAATAAGTTTAATGGCCACAAGCGGCTTAAAAAACCTCTGATAAAATAGAAGAAATTAACTTTGAGGCTCGCACTGAAATAGCATTTACCATCTAGTCAACTTAACTGCTTTGAACTTCCTTTGATAGATTTAAATTAATCGAGTTTCTAAAGTTTTACTGAGATAGCACACTAAGTTTTTATTGGTATCAGTTTAGGTACTTGAGCGAATTGAGCATATTTTGATGTTCACTCTATTAAAGCATACCCATCAATGAAGACTCCAAGTATCCGAGAGTCTGGTATGCCAAACTTTTGAGGCGCAACTAAAATCTTGACGTAAATAAAAAAATCTGAGCAATCACTTACATCAAGAGGTATGTCTGAAATTTTGCTAACTTTACGCATGTAAAATTTCTGGTTGCAGATAAAACCAACAGGCATTACTGAGGGCATAAAATGCCTTAACTTTAACACAATCATTTTTGCTTTCTCCTTCAGTTGAACTCTTGTCAAAGGTTTTGTTAACCAGCACCGACTATCCGTGGGATCTTTTGGGATGCAAGAGCCGTTTAGTAAAATTTTCGTTTCAATATCCTTCTTTTTAAGCTTTAAGATCTCGGTGATATTAGCTTCGAAAAAGTGAATTGGTGGGTTTGTAACTATGAAATAGAAAGGTTTGGTGGAAATAATCGAGAACTTATGTCTTACTAGGCTTGATTCAAGCCAATTATACCTTTCTGGAACGACTAAATAGTTTGCATTTTGATCTGTAAGGATATTTAACCCAGCTCTTTTTTTGCTAAAAAGGGTTACATTCCAAAGCTTTCTTGTTTGCAATTTTGGCTGAAGCTCTCCTGCTACAAACACGTTTCCATCTAGATCTTTGATCATCTTGTCGGCTACTCTTCTACTCTCTGTAGAGTAAATAGAGGCAAGTCTTTCTTTAACTGTGGCTTTTAAAGGGTCATACAAACAAATTAGAGCCAGAAACAAGCTCGCTAACCTCAATAAAGGAAATTTCGATGAGATTTTGCAAATTTCGTGAAATCCTGCTGAGGCTAGAAATATTAAGAATGGCAAAAGAGGAATGAAATTTCTGGTAAACATAGTTTTGAAAGGGAGATGAAGCAATAAAAATGCGAGAATAAAAAAGAGAAAAACTATCGCCAGCTGCCTTAAATTTTTGCTCAGGAAAACTGCTGGAAAGAACAAAGCTAATTGCCAAGGAAAAATATCTTTAAATGTGATGTTTATTAGATGTTTAAGTTGCTGAGTTACATTTAGCTCTTTTCCTGGCTGCGCATAATGGATCAACTGAGTTGTGAAGCTTTTTAGAGCGCTTCCAAAATTGAAAAATAGAAAAGGATTGACCAGAAAAAAGACTATCACCGGGCTTGAGAAAATAAGACTTCTCTGTTGCCAAGTGAAATGACCTGTTGCAGCAAACCAATATGGCAGCAGAATAAATACTATGTGGTTGTACTTGTTACTTACCAAAAGTCCAGCAATCAAGGCTGAAATAAATAGAAAATAGAAGCTATGCCGGAGTACGGAAGCCGTAAAAACGCAGAGGAATAGCGCGCTTAGACAGAAAGCAAAGGGATCTACTGCCAAGTAACAGCACTCCGAGAAAAGAGCCGAGTTGAAAAAAAATAAAATAAAGCTAAAAATTGAAGCCGAAATGCCAAGAAGTTTAAAAATTAGCAAACAAACAGCGAGAATTCCTAAAACAGTCGTAAAAAGAGAGAGTAAACGGTTAAAAAGCAACAAGTTTTTAGGATAAGCATAGTAGGCATAGCCACCTGCTCCAAAGGGATCCTTGACACTCACGCTTTGAAAATTTTTTATAGTTCCACGATAGATATCCGCCAAATAAGCAACCATCACCGCAGGAATTCTAAAAAAATACTGAAAGGCTGGTTTTTGGTAATACTGGGGATCAAGGCTATTCCTATTTATCATATCGACAATTCTGGTTAAATGACTTGCTTCATCCATGTTGTGAATGTAGGGAAGATCTGATTTCACTTTTGGTAAGAACCAAATCACTAGGACAAAAGCCAACAAAGTTATGAGGCAGACTTTAGTCAGGAAGAATTTACTCACGTAAGACTGAATCAGCTACAACAAATCCCAAGTAAGATCACTATGTTAAAAATTTTTTAATTTTCTTCCGGCTCGATTTTAGCTACAAGCCCATCGAAGTCTACTACTTTAACTTTCTGATTTCTTTGCACTGGTTTTTTTGAAATATTCCTTGCCTTCCAGATCGTGCCTTGGAAAAAAACAGATCCTTCGGTAGTAAAATCACCTAGCGCAATTCCTGACTGACCTTTGAACATGTTGATTCCCGAAGGGTGTTGGATGAAAAAAGCCTTTCGAACCTCTAATATCAGCCAAAGCAATAATACTGCCAACCCTGCAGCTAAAGGTAAGAATGACTCGCCTGACAGGGTTATTTCCAAAGGAGGTGCAGAGGGGTCAAAGTAGTAAAATAGACCTGCCAGTAAAGCTACAGCACCAATGACACCCAAAATTATAGTACCGGCAAAAAAATCTGCAATAATCATTATTAATCCTACGAAAATTAAAACTCCAGCTCCAATTGTAATTGGAACGTATCGTAATAAGATGAGTCCTGAAATTAAAAACACAAGCCCTAATGCCCCCGGGAAGATGAGGCCCGGATTGTAAAATTCTAAAGCTATCCCAATTAAGCCCAAAGATAACAACAATCCAGCAATTTCAGGACTTCCCAAAATTTGCAGTATGTGCTCCTTCAGATTCTGTTCAATAGGAATTTTTTTATACTCAGCAAAGTCTCCCAATTGATGTTCTCTGTCCTTACTTTTTATAGTTCTGGTTTTTAGTTGACTAAACAGATCTTCCTCGCTTTTGGCAACCAAATCTATTACGCGTTCCGAAAGAGCTTCTTGAGCGCTGGCGGCTATTGCCTCGGTAACGGCTTTCTTAACCCACTCTATATTTCTGTTTTTTTCTTCAGAAATAGACTTTGCGAGGCTAGCAACAATTTCTATGGCTTTTTTACGCATATCCTCGCTGATTTTTTCCCCAGTGGCCATCACAGGAGTAGCAGCACCCAAGGTAGAGCCTGGGGTTACGGCGGCAATGTCGCAGGATATCAAAATTAATAGTCCGGCCGACGCAGCCATGCTACCTGACGGCGAGACAAAACATAGAACAGGTACTTGAGAGCTAAGAATAGCTTGAATTATTTTTTGAGTGGACATTAAATCGCCGCCCGGAGTGTCTATATAAATTACAACTGCTGAGGCATATTGCTGATTTGCTTGAGCAAGCGCTCTTTCAACATAATTGGCTACACCTATGAAAATCGGACCCCTAATCTCGATCGTATTTATGGCTTTCTCGGCGTTAAGACTGAAAATGATGAGAATAAAAATCAGCAATCGAAGCATTAAAATTTTTTTAAACCACCGTATAATTCTAAACTTTTTTGATAAAGGGAGAAAAGATTTTAAGCTGAGTGAGCCAAGACAATATCCTCAGCTGAAATCTTTTCCAGTACAGAAGTTTTAGGGGCTTGCATTATATCAGCAGGCTGAATTTCTCTCGAGCTTTTTTCCAACTTTGCAATTAAATTTTTAACGGTTTCTTTAAAATCTTTTACTATTTCCAAAGCTGCAATAATTGCATTTTGCATATCTTCGCTTAAAGTAAATTTCATTGTTTCTTTGATTGCGCTCTGAAGAGCTTCAATTTGAGATTCTGAGAAAAATGGATCGATCTCGAGGCTCTGGGCTGAATTTTGACTGTCAGCCAAAAGATCCCTGATTTCATTGCGGACTGAGCGTGATGTTTCAATTGGCAAATACTCTATCATTTTTAGCTGTTTCTTGGCTGCTTCGAGATTTGTTGAAATTAGATTTAGAAATTCATCGGATTTATTTAGGTTAGAAATAGTAACGTTTAAGCTTAAATATTTCTGAGCGACAATCTTGTTTTCTAAAGCTAGAGACAGAGAGATTTCAGGCTCTTTAGGTTTAACCTGCTGAATTCTTACTTGTCTGCTAGTGGTTGAGTCAATCAGTTCTACTGAGCTTGCAGCAACGACTTTCATACCGGCAACGTACCTATATAATCGACTAAAGTACCAGATTTTTTAGATTTTCCATTTTTTTTAGAATAAGGATATGTTCGGTTTTTTAACAAAGTCGTTATCGAATGTTATCGACAAAATCTCTGGAAGAGGTATTTTGTCCAATAAAGAGCTTCAGACTCTCAGGGATGAGATCTTAAAAGTTTTGGTTAATGCCGATGTTAATTTAGCTGTGGCGCAGTGGACTGTTGAAAAAATTGCAGAAAAGTTCAAAGCTTTGAAGGTCAGCTCGTCTATTGATGTAAGGAGTGTAATTCTTCGATCCTCCTTTGAAGTTTTAAAAGATTTGCTAGGCGCCGAGCCTAGAGAGCTTAAACCCAAAGGAAAACCCCCGTTGAAGATTTTATTTGTTGGCTTGCAAGGCTCTGGCAAAACTACAACAGTTGCAAAGTTAGGATTCTTTTTAAAGAAAAAAAAGAAGAAAGATTGTCTCTTAGTCAGTGTCGATAAATATCGGCCAGCAGCTTTTGAGCAGCTTGAAGAGTTGGCATCGAAAGCTAAGTTGCGAGTGTTTAGAAGCCCCAGCCAAGATCCGCTTGAAACAGTTAAGTTAGCTTTGGAAGAAGCTAAAAAAATTGGTTCAGATGCAATACTTGTCGATTCTGCCGGTAGAACTGAGCTTAATGAAGCTTTAATGATGGAACTTACCGAGCTGAAGTCTGCTCTAGAGCCCGATGAAGTTTTGCTAGTCGTTGACTCTATGGTAGGGCAAGCGATTAGTTCAGTAGCAGTGAAATTTGATGGATGTGTAGGTTTAACAGGGATTATCGCAACCAAGGCTGACAGCGACGCTAAAGGAGGAGGAATATTGTCTGTAAAGTGGCAGACGGGTAAGCCCGTTTTATTTTTGGGGGTAGGTGAGAGGATAGAGGATCTGGAGCCGTTTATTCCAGAGCGCTTTGCATCCAGAATTCTGGGTTTGGGAGATATTAAGACTCTTATTGAACATACCAATGAAATAATTACACCTCAAGACGCTCAAAAAGTTGCCTCCAAGCTTAAATCTGGCTCTCTAACCTTGGATGATTTTTTAGACCAGTTGCAGTCATTTGAAAAGATAGGCTCATTTAGTCGTTTTATCTCGCTCGTTCCTGGCTTAGGTCAGATAGCAAACTCTATCAGGGATGAAGAGGTCTTAAAGAAATTAAAAAAAATCAAAGCTATAATCCTATCCATGACCAAAGCCGAAAGAAAGGATGCAAAGTTACTTTCAGATGCTAGTCGGATCAGGAGAATTACTAAAGGCTCGGGCAGCTCTGAGGATGAGGTTCGACAACTAGTCAATCAATTCAAATTAATGATTGAGTTGGCACCAAAGCTCGCTCGAGTAGATCCACGATCGCTGCTTTCTCAAATTGGAAATTTTAAATTTTAAGCTTTGATAAGTTTCAGAATCTTCAGAGGGCCCCAGTGATAGGTTCTAAGAAGCCTGAATCCGTAAAAGTTTAGGAGGCTTAAAAACTCCTCATAAGTTAAGAAGCGCTTAATGGAGCTTAAAAAGTACTCATACATACAGGGATTTTTGCTTAAGAGCTTGCTTAAAGGAATAATATAAAGTTTAAATAAAAGCTTCAAAATAATTTCCCAGAACAAGCTCCCTGATCTGAAGATTTCAGTTATGTATAGTTTCCCACCACTTTTAAGAGTTCTGTTTATTTCATTCAAAACTTTCTCAACGTCTCTAAAATTTCTAAATCCAAAGGAGCAAACTATAGAGTCGAAAGAGTTATTTTTAAAGGGTATTTTTTCAGCTGAAGCTAAAATGCTGTAGCGAGACGGAAATCTTTCGTTTTGCAGTCTAAGCATCGCTAGGTCAATATCTAAACCAAATATCTTTCGAGCTTTAATGTAAGGAAAATTGGACCCAGTTCCAGAAGCCAAATCCAAAGCAGCATCTACCTCTTCGTTTTGAAGGTTTTTCAATTGAGCCCTCCATAAAAAAATGAGTCCAGCAGTCATTAACAGATTTAGAAAATCGTACTCTTTAGCGATCAAATAAAATTGATCGTTCATTTTGTATGGCACTTCTTTTACTAGTTTTTTAAAATTTAATACGTGAGATTTTTTCTTTTTTTTGCTTGCCTGACTATTTTAGCTCAAACTGAGTTAATTATAACTGATCCCAAAAGCACGATTCCGATAGGTATTACCAGATTTTGCGAGAATGGAGCGCCTAGCTCGACATTGTCCGAGGTGATAACTAGGAATCTCCAGATCTCAGGCTATTTTAAGGTTTTTCCCGCAGATTCGCTTATACAAAGGGATACCAGGTGTGGAAGCCCTGATAAAGTTGATGCCAGAGACTGGAGCGCTTTAGGCATTAACTATGCTGTTACAGCTTCAATCGGTCTATCGGCCGGAAATGTTGAAGCTAATTTGTTTTTAATTGATATAAACAAGGGTGTGGTACTAGGAAAACAATATCGGTCACCGCAAACTTTAATGCGTAAAGTTGCGCATAAGTTTTCAAATGAAATCTTAAAATTTTTCACGGGAAGATCCGGTCCTTTCGGTTCCCAGATAGTGTACTCAACTAAAATAGGCAGGTTTAAGGAGTTAGCTATAATCGATATGGATGGTTCTAACTACAGACTTCTTACCAATACAAAAGGTTTAGCAAGCAGCCCTTCTTTTGGAGATCAAAGAAGAGTAGTTTTTGCTGATTTTAGAAAAGGAGTACCTGATGTTTTTATAATGCATCTGGATTCTTTGAAGATTGATCAAGTTACTAGAACTAAAATTCAAGAGTTTTCTCCAATTTTTTGGGGCCAGGATAGACTATTGTTTGCCATCGCTACTGGCAGAGGGGGTACTGATATTGTAGAAGCAACTTTATCGGGAAATATTTTGCGAACTATTATTTCAGGGGTTGGGGAAATTAATATCAGCCCATCTATAGACTATGTTAATCAGTTCATTTATTTTACTTCAGATGCAGCAGGCAGTCCTCAGGTTTACAGGGTGCCTTTTACTGGTGGGTTACCTTCGAGAGTATCTTTTACCGGCTCTAATTATTGTACAAGCCCTGCAATTACAAAAGATGGGGATAAATTAGCTTTTGTCTGTCGGGCAGAGGGAGGATTTAATATTTTTGTTTCCAAGCCGGATGGTTCAGAGGTTCGCCAAATAACCTCTTACGGCAGAAATGAAGATCCTAGCTGGTCTCCAGATGGAAGATATCTGGTTTTTTCAACAACTGCGGCTCGAAGAGTTGCCTCATTAGCGATAGTTAGAGAGGACGGCAGAGGTTTCAGTGTTATCTCTAATCCTCAAGGAGGTGGTGATTTTGAGCCCTCTTGGGGTCCGTTAGAGGAATGACCCGTCCTTCTTAGTGCCCATTAAACAATTCATTGAGGAATTCAACAAGCTCTGTGAGTGTCGCTCTTCCAAAGTCGATGTGGTGGTTGCGGGAAAAGGACGAAGCTGTGATCAAATCAATCAAGTCATCGAGTTATTAAAAAGAGAAACAAGTAGCCGAATTTGGTGGGGAGAAAACTACATCTCAGAACTTTTCTCCAAAATAAGCCTCATTGAAGCTCCTCCCACGTTTATAGGGCGATGTCAGAGAAACATGCTTGCTAAATTTGTAAAATACAAAATTTTCATTCAAACAGTACAATCTAGGTCTCAGCTGAGCGAGCTTTCAAATCTGAGTTTTAAATTTGGAAACATTGAATGTTTACTACAGATAAACTTAGACAAGGATTTACGGAAAGCGGGTTTGTTAAAAGAAGAAATTGACGATATTTTAACCTTCAGCTATGAAGGTGTTAAGCTTAAGGGGCTGTTTTACATTGGTTATGAAAACTCTTCACTGCAGGAAAGGCGTCGAGCATTTAGGTACTTGAGAGAATCGTATCCAGATTTCTTTTTGAGCATGGGTATGTCGGAAGATTGGAAGGTAGCTATTGAAGAAGGGTCTAATATGATAAGATTAGGGAGGGTTCTTTTTGAGAATTGAAGGTGAAACCCGTTTTAGGACTTAGCTCTTGGAACCAAAGCTCTAATTTGATTTTGAAAATTAGCCCTATAGATGGGAGCCAAGTTTGTTCCTTTTATGAACCTGACAAAGATTGTATTGAGGAACTAATTAAAGTTGCAAAAGAGGCCCAGCAAATTTGGTCATCCGTGCCTATGCCTAAACGAGCAACTTTGTTAATGAAATTAGCAGAAGAGCTTGAGAAAAGGAAATCCAACTTTGCTGAACTAATTCAGATTGAAATTGGAAAAACCAAAACAGAGGCGGAGGGAGAAATTCAAGAGGCGATTGATATGTTACATTTTTGCATTGGACTTACCCGGAGTTTGAGTGGTACCATCTTTCCGTCTGAAAGAGAAAACCATTTTATATTTGAGTCTTGGCAGCCCCTGGGAGTTGTTGGGATTATTACGGCTTTTAATTTTCCAGTGGCAGTTTGGGCTTGGAATGCTTTCTTGGCTGTAACCTGTGGAAATGCTACCATTTGGAAGCCATCTGAGCTAGCTCCTATGACCTCATTTACAGTATGTTCTTTAGCTCAGGAAATTGCTTCATCGTTAGGATACCACGGTTTGTTTAATATGATTTGTGGAGGTAAAGAGATTGGAAGAACTTTAGCAGCTAACCCCAAGGTTGCTTTAGTTTCTGCGACAGGGTCAACTGAAATGGGTCGGGAAGTTTCTTCCTTGGTAGCTCAACGTTTAGGGAAAGTTATACTAGAATTAGGTGGAAACAACGCTGTAATAGTTCATAAAGATTGCGACTTAGAAAATGCTACCAGTTTTTGTTGTTTTGGGATAGTTGGTACCTCTGGGCAGCGTTGTACCTCGATAAGAAGGTTAATAATTCATCGAGATATTTATGACTCTTTCATAAAAGGCTTGATTTCAAAGCTGCAGTCTTGCAAGATAGGGGATCCGCGCTTGCCTGATACAGTCGTGGGGCCGCTAATATCAGAAGCAAGCGTACAAAAGTTTTTGGAGGCTGTTAAAGAGGGTTTAGGTCAAGGTGCTCGCCTCCTTTATGGAGGCAAGGTTCTCGAGGGGTTTCAAACCAATCAGTATGTAACTCCCACGCTTTTAGAGGTTGATAAGGTAATTGATACGGTTTTGAGGGAGACCTTTGCTCCTTTAGCGTGGTGTTTCAAGTTTTCAGATTTGGAGGAATCTATAGCCCTAAATAACTCTGTCCCGCAGGGTTTAAGCTCGGCTTGCTTTACTAGGAGTTTGGATGTGGCTTTCAAATTCTTACAAGGCTCCGATTGCGGATTAGTAAACATTAATACCTCAACCTCGGGTGCTGAAATCGGACTTGCTTTTGGGGGAGAGAAAGCAACTGGTGGAGGGAGAGAAGCAGGAAGTGACTGCTGGAAGTATTATATGAGGCGACAGAGTTGCGTTATTAACTGGGGTAACAAATTTAATTTAGCTCAGAATGTTCAGATAAGATTTTAAGTTTTTCCTTAACCGCTTCAGCAATAAGTTTGAATATTCTTCGAGGCTCCAAACCGATTGGTTGACCATCTCTGTCTGCGTAAATAAGATAAAATTCATCGCCTGTTAAAATCGGCATAACCCCGTAAGTTTGACAGCCCAAAATCTCGCCCAATCTGTCACTCACGGTAGAGCTTTTTATTTTAGGTAATTTAAGCAAAAAAGCATCGCTTAAATTAATTTTGAAATCTTTTTCAGAAAAATCCTTGCCAGTGGATTTTATAACCTCAAGACTCAATGATTCTAAATTAACTTTTATCAAAGCCGTCCTTGAGAAAAGATCCTGTTGAATCAACGAATCAAGCAAATCATCGATAAGGTCACTGACGCTCTTAGATTTTTTAACCAAGTTCACCAGAACATCTCGTTTTGTGACTACACTGGAATCCAAATAGTCTTGATGGTTCTCTTCTTCACCAGATTTTTCATGCAAGGCTGAATTTTTTCGAATATCAGCTAAGAGCATTTTTGTGGTTAAAAACGTTTTAACGCGTTCAAAAACTTTTGAATATGTTTTTTCCTGTAAACTTAACAACCTAAAACTGCTGGAAAGTGGGAGTGTATCTGCTGAGGAGTACTTATGCAGATGGTTCTGTTCGTAAGCTTTTATGAGCTCCTCGCTTGTGCTGAGAACTAATTTGAGAGTAAGCTCTTTATAATTATCCGCTTCATTTTTTTCGTAAAGTTTACCTAAGTCTGGCGGCAAACCGATTTTCAACAACAACTCCTTTACAAGCTGTTCTTTCGAAACCCTAAAATACTTGGGAAAAAGATAGTTCTTTAATTTAAAGTTATTCAGCTTTAAAAACCTTAAAAACTCTTCTGGACAATTCAAAATTAACCATAAGATCCCCAAATCGCTCAACAAAGAAAATATCTGACACTCGCCAGCGTACTGGGGGTTCGACGACTCGGCTATAATGCGAGACACTACTCCAAGTTTGATTGAACGCTTCCTAATGTAGTTGTAAAAGTTAAAAAGATCCCCTTTTAATATATTTGCATTTTGAGCAGTCACTTCGACTGCATGATCAACAACAGAAGTTATTTCTTGAAATCCAATTTTCAAGACTATCAAGTTTATGTCAATACTTTGAAGAGTTTCTTTTTCTGAAAAATACTTTCCCAGAAGAAAATAGGTCAAGGCAGGATCTTGGGCGATCAAGTAAGTTATTTCATCTAATCTGGTTTTGCTCCCGCTTAAAAGTTGTTGAATGAGTTGCAATACTTTTACATCACACGCGAGCTTTATTTCTGGCTGAGTCCTTAAATAATCGAGCAAACCCACTAGTTTTAGGTTCGGCTTTTTTTTTGCTTTTTTTAAAGTTTAAAAGAAATTCCCTTAAAACTATAATTAGATGCAATGCGCATAGAAAGAGATATTTTGGGAGAACTGTCATTGCCAGATGACTGCCTTTGGGGGATAAATACCGAAAGGGCTAGGCTAAATTTTCAAATATCTTCCTTTACGTTGCCCTTTGGATTCATCCAAGCTATCGCTTTGATAAAAAAGCACTACGCCTTAGTTAATTCTCAGCATGGGAATTTAAATCAGGATGTTGCTAAAGCGATTTCACTAGCTGCTGCTGAAATTTGGGAAGGTAAGTTGGCTGATCAGTTTCCGCTTGATGTTTTTCAAACAGGCTCTGCTACTTCAACAAACATGAATGTCAACGAAGTTGTGAGCAACAGAGCCAAGCAAATTTATAGGGAGCAGTATGGTAATGAGCCGGTGATACATCCAAATGACCATGTTAATCTAGGCCAATCCTCTAATGATGTGGTGCCATCAGCAATTGGGTTAGCAACTTTAGTAGCCTTCAGAAATAAATTATCCCCGGCTTTACAACAAATTATTGAAGCGCTCGAAAAAAAAGAGAAGCAATTTAACAAAGTATTAAAATTGGGGAGAACCCATTTGCAAGACGCTGTGCCTCTTACTGTGGGCCAAGAAATCTCAGGATGGCGGACTCAGATTAAATGGGCTTTTGACCAGTTAACAGTTATCTCTAATGAGCTGCAGAAAGTGCCTCTCGGAGGCACAGCCGTAGGCACGGGAGTTAACTGTTCCAAAGAAGTTGTAGAAAGTGTTTTGGAAGGGTTAAGAAAGGATTTGGGCATACATATTGTTGCAACTGAAAACAATTTTGCTTCTCAGTCAAATGTAAACGTTTTTTACTCTTTTTCTGCAGGTATATCTAGGCTGTGCTTGGCTCTACTAAAATTTTTAAATGATCTTAGGTTTTTGTCATCAGGGCCCTTAGGAGGTTATGCTGAATACAGAATTCCTAGCATTCAGGCTGGCTCGAGTATTATGCCGGGCAAAATTAACCCTGTAGCCCTTGAAAGTGCCTCAATGGTTTGCTTTTTTTGCCTTGGCCTGCATCAAAGTGTAGCTTTTAGCGAAACCGTCAGCAACTTTCAACTGAACACTGCACTGCCACTTGTTGCATTTTGTTTATTGACGCAAATTGAAGTTCTGGCTAATTCACTAAGAAACTTGAGAGAAAAAGTGATCGAAGGGCTTGATGTTGATGAGGGCAGATGTTTTCTGCTTGCACAATCAAGTCCCAGCCTTGCAACGCCCCTAACTCGCGTTATAGGGTATGATCTTACGGCGAAAGTTGTTAAGCACGCTGTTGAAAAGAAGATTCCAATTAAACAAGCTGTAATGGAACTTGGGTTAAATGTTCCTAATTTAGACGAACTTTTAGATTTGAAAAATTTTATATGAAGATAATTGTTTTTTCATTTCCGATTTTAGTTCTGTCTGAAGTTATATGCTCGGGTATAGCCGTAGTTTCAGCTAAAAGTGCAGACAAGGTAAGTGAGTTTGAAAACTACTCCCTCTCTGTAATGGGAAAAACTGAGGATGAAGCTAAACAAGCTCTACAAAATAAGTTTCTAGCCAATAGAGCTATCTTTTTAACTAATTGCAAGGAAATCAAAGAAAGTACTGTGAACTGTGTCAGCGCAAGGTTTCAAGAGTTTATGAAGAATAACTCAATTTCTCTGAAAACTAAAGAAGAACTTAAAGCTCTTGTTATCAAAGAATGCGAGGAAGCAAAATCCGAGTGCATGGTTGATTTAAAGGAGATCTTTTGTTCATCAGTTCAAACACAACTAACTCCAACTACTGCTCAAGAAGGGAATTCTAAAGAAGCAAAAAAATAGTTAATATAATTTCTATGGGGCCCATAGCTCAGTTGGGAGAGCGCAACATTCGCACTGTTGAGGTCAGCGGTTCGACTCCGCTTGGGTCCAATTAAAAACGATATTTTTAAGCATCTGACTTGAATAGTCGCTGGTGGGTTATAACTTTAAAGTAAATCAATTTGCCAGACTGAGAACAAATTGTGGCTGAATTGACTTTATGAGAAGCTTTTCAGTCCAAAAGTCCATACCCTTACGAAAAACAAAGAAAGCGCCTTAAATTTGGTAGCAAAAATCATCAAAACTCTTTGTCTAGTTAAAACTTAGAAACTTTAAAGAGTTCAATGGAACAAAAAGAAAGTCGACAAATCAAAATAACCAACTAACCAGATCACACTGAGGGTGCTAGAATTTAACGGTTTTTGTTTTTACAAAGAGAAAAATTGTCTCAACCTAATAATTGTGCTGTTGATTTACATTTTAAAGAAATTCAAAGAGTTTTTTTCGCGCTCAGACTCTTTATCGTTATCTTAAAATTAGGAAGACTAAAAAGTGATAAGAGCATGGAGTAACTTTAGAGGGATGGTTAAGGAGAGTTATAGCAGTTTTTACGCACGCTTGTTAGAGATAAAAAGTTTTCATCGATAGTCACAGGAATATAAATCTGAAGTGACAACGTCTTATTTACTGTTTGCTTTCCTTAAAAGCTTGTGGCAAATAATACCTATGCGATTTTTCACTAAAGAGATACTTATTGAAGTGATAGGATGGTATGGAGCTTTTGCAATTTTGCTAGGATTTAGTCTTTTAAATTTTGAAATTCTAAACGCAAAATCATATTCGTATTTAACTTTAAATCTAACTGGGGCTTTTAGCTTAAGCTATATTTCCTGGGTTAAGAAAGCTTATCCTCCTACCGTATTAAATTTTATTTACGGAGTGATAGCAGCAATTTCTTTAGTAAGACAATTGTTAAGCTAGATATCTGTGATTAGATCAGCAAGTACAAGTTTAAAAGCTTGAGTGGCACGTAGTCTAAAAGATTTTGACTGCTCTCGTAATTTCTAATGAATTAGTACTAGTTTCAAGGCACTGTTAAGGCTTCTTCTTCGCTGTTTTTTTCTTGGTCTCTAATTTTTTCTTTTCGTATAACTCGCACTTCCTGCTTGAAAACCGTTGGGGTAGGAGTAGAGTTAGGATAAGGGTCTGCAACTCCTTCTGAGGTTTTTAGAATAATCTTTGTGTTATCCACTTGTGTTTCACGTACAGGACTAGCAAAAGCAAATATCACTGGTGCCACTGCAATTAAAATTTTTGACATTGACTCCATTATAAAATTAAAATTTCGATTATGAGAATAACATATGGGGGGCATTCTTGCGTTTTGATTGAATTTGAAGGCAAAGTTTTGGCTATTGATCCGTGGCTTGACAACCCACGAGGTGTTGAGAGTCTTAAACAGCTTAAAATAGACGGTGTGTTTTTAACTCATGGACATCCAGATCACACAGCTGGGGTCGTGGAACTTTGTAAAAAATTTAGCTGTCCTTGTTTTGGCATTGTGGAGTTAATCCAAGTTTTGCAGCTAGACGGGTTGCCGAAAGATTTAGGAGTTGCTCTTAACAAGGGAGGTGCCGCGTCCTTAAAGCTGTTAGGTTTTAACGATTCTAGTGTAGTTTTAACTCATGCTATTCACAGCTCAAGTTACATTTTAAACGACCAGCTTGTTTACGCTGGGGAGGCTTGTGGAATAGTCTTGATTTTGGGTGACAAATCTATCTATCACGCGGGCGATACGGCTTTATTCGCTGATATGGATTGGATCAATTATAGGTTTCAGCCGGATGTAGCTTTTTTGCCGATTGGAGATTTTTACACAATGGGCCCTGAAGACGCTGCAGAAGCCGCGTCAATAATTCAAGCGAAATACACGGTGCCTATCCACTGGGGTACATTTCCTCAACTTACGGGTACCCCGGAAAAATTTCAACAATGTTGTAAAGAAGAAGAAGTACAATCAGAAATGAAAATCCTAGAGCCAGGGGCAAGCTTTACCTTATAGCAGCCTGAAGCGGCAGCTTAGTTTATGAATGTTTACCTTTTTGGCTCTCACTCGGGCAACAATCTGGGAGATGCTGCCATACTAACTTCTATTTTATACAACTGCAGAAATTTGCCCGCTCATTTTTTTGTGCCTACCCCAAGGCCCAAGTTTTGCGCATCATTGCAGTCTTTTGGCAATTTTACTCCCGTAAATATTCATCCTTTAACTTTAAGCTGGCGATTTCTGGGTTTTGAATCCTTAAGATGTTTAAAAAGCTGCTCGCTGGCGCTCATCTGTGACGGTATTTTGTTTGGTAGGCAATTATTCAATCCTATGTTCAACTTTATCTCCAACATTTTTTGTTTGCTGCCTTTTTTGGACAAGTGGAAGGTAGATCTATGGTGTTTTGGCGCAGGATTGGGGCCTTTTCAATCTAAAGCATCCCGTTTTATGGCTAAGGCGCTCTTAAGTAGGTGTTCTAGGTTGTTGCTTAGAGATGATGATTCTATTGCTTTAGCGCGCGCTCTAGACTACCAGGGAACCATAATTAGGGTGGGCGATTTAGCATATTTGAACTATGTTTCTCCCGATGATGTTGGAAACTCTAAAGCTTACGAGCTAGGACTGTTTGATAAACCAGCATTCGGTGTCAACATCACTAAATACTTAGGAAGTTGGCTAAAACGCTCTGTGGATCAAGGAAAATTTTTGGCGAATCTCGTGAACTTAGTAAGATTTATTAAACGCTCCATGGGTTTTGAACCTGTGTTTATTTCTACACATCCTATGGACGACGACATTAACCATGTTGCTGCTTTAGAAGTCAGCTGCTCTTTTATCTCAGCTAAAAAGTTTCTCAGCCATGATTTAATGAGTTTTTTGAAAAAATTAAAGTTTCTTATTGGAATGAGGTTTCACTCACTTGTTTTATCCTCCGCTGTGGGAACCCCTGTTTTAGCTATTATTTACGCTGACAAAGCCAAGTCGTTGATGAATCTCTATAAAACCGAGGATTATGCTTTAACAATAGATGCTGTTGTTGAGAATTACTGGGAACAACCTTTGAAGCGGTTTACAGAAGATTTAGACAGAATTAAGATTGTACAATCTCAGGTAGTAGAGCGAGAAAAAGAACTTGCTAGATTAGGTATCGAGGAGTTAGCTAAAGCAGTCTCCAAGGAGGAAGTAAAAGTCAAACACGGTTAGTCCAACCATTTTATACGTATTGCTCTTCTGCACCTCCGCCAATTGCTATCTTGCCTTCGGCTTCTAATCTTCTTACAACATCAATAATTTGCTGCTGAGCTTTTTCTACTTCCTTCACCTTAACAGGACCTAGATTAGCCAGATCTTCTTTAATCATCTCAGCAGCTCGCTGAGAAATATTTTTATAAATAAGGTTTTTGATCTCTTCTGACGCCGTTTTTAGAGCCAAAACTAAAACATCGCGAGGCACCTCTTTAAGCACTGTTTGGATACTTCTGTCATCAAGCTTTTTAAGATCATCAAAAGTAAACATTAAATTGCGAATTTCTTCAGCTAGCTCAGGGTAGCTTTCCTCTATCTCAGATAAGATGCGTTGCTCAACACTTCTGTCGACGTAATTTAAGATATTGGCTGCGGTTTTAGGTCCCCCTACTTGCTCATCCTGAGATAGAAGGGAGCCTTTTAATTGGTTTTTTAAAACTTCTCTTACTTCATCAACCACTTCGGATTTAACATTGGTCACAGTTGCCATTCTTATAATAATATCTACCTGTTCTTCCTCACCCAAAGATTGAAGTACCATAGCTGCTTGGTCAATGTTCATTTTTGATAGAAGAAACGCAGCAGTTTGAGGATACTCGCTTTGGATGAATGATATTAAAATGTTGGGAGGAATATCACTTAAAATTTGCCCAATTGATTCTTTTTTTGCGCCCGTAATGTAATCTAATAAACTCTCTGCTTGTTCTCCAAAAGCGCCAGAGATCACCTCTTTAGCAAACTCTTTCCCGTCTACTAGAACTGTTTTACCAGCTTTAAGAAGTTCCCTGAATTCTTTTGCGATTAAAAACTGAGTTTCTCTATCTAACTCAGATACTGATAAAAACGCTCGTGAAATTCTTTTAACCTCATGTTCGTTCAAATGTTGTAAAATTTTACTAGCGGCTTCTTTGCCTAGGGTTAACAATGTAAGAGCTGCTTTTTCGGTGTTAGTTAGCTCTTTGGGCACAGCCTTTAATTAAGATGTAAAATGAGCAGTTTAAGTATTAAGATTTTTGAAGGGAATGTTCCCAAGCCAAGCGCAGATAATCCAAAGGTTGTTTTTGCAACTGAGATTTTAGGTGGAAAATTTTGGGTTAAAAGATTCCATTTTAAAAAAGAGTTTGAAGCATCACTTTATTTACAGGTTTTTCTTGCTAACAAGGGATTTAAGGTTCCAAATTTAGTGATCAGTTTTAAAAAACTAAAAATATTAGTTGAAACTCTCGTTAAAGGACAAACTTTATTAGATTGTTTAAACAGCAATACTGCACGAGCTTCGGAATTTTTAAAATCCGGTGTTGAGATTTTATCCAGATTTCATAAGTTAAATCCTGATAAAAAAGTTCTTTTTATTGAGAATTGGGGCGTTGCAGATTTTACAAATAAAGCTCACGAGTTAATCGAGCTTGTCAATTTATTAAAAATCAAAATCAACCAGAGCATTTTTTTGAAGGGCACTCGCTCTATTGCTAAAATCTTAAAAACTTGTTCTGAAACTTTTTTTATTCACAGGGATTTTAATTGCAGGAATGTTTTAGTAACTAGGGCTGGATTAGTAATAATAGATTTTGACAGGGCAGGTTTTGGATCGTTTTTGTGGGATTTAGTTAGTTGGCTAGAACATCCGATTTTAAAAATCCCAGGGGCGCTTAAAAAAAAGCTACTCATTTTTTACAAAAGTGTTTCAGGGCTTGATTTCACTACAGAGCAATATCAAGCCTATACTGTGTTCCGAGCGCTTCATGCTTTGGTATTTAGGCTGAGTAGGCTAGTTAGAGGTATTACAAACGACTATTTTTCGGTATCCCTTATCCAAACTTTAACCAAGCTTCTCGAGGTTTCTATTCTCGAGCCTAAATTAGAAGAGCCTTTACTCCAGCTAAGGAACGAACTGCTCAGACATCAATCCATAATTAAAGCAAAGCGCTCATTATAAATGCCAACCGTTGCCGGTCTAGTGAAATTATTCCCCAGCTTTACGGCTGCGTGAGGACTTACTGGTGAGTCAGACAACAATATAGAATTGGGAGACAAGCTAGCAGTATTAGCTTTAACTCTAAATAGTTCAACACTTAATACAGCTTTTCCTGGACTTGGATGTGCAACTGTAAATGGGTCAGCTGATTTTAATCGAAATGCCCACTTTTCATTGACACTAACCAGCTCTCCATGGAGAGCTTGCTTGTTTGGTAGCTCGAGATAACATACGTTGCTAATAGGAATTTCCAGATCTAAAACCGTGCCAGACTCTAACAACTCTTCAATATTGGTAGCGTCTATTAAAATAAGACATAAATTTACGGGATAATCAGCTACAGGCCCTACATCCGTAATTCTGCTAAAAAATGCGATAGTCTCCTCTGAAAAGAGCAAATGAACTTGAAATTCATGATCGGTAAATCTCAATTGAAGCTCTAAGCCAGCCACAAAATTGACTGGATGGTTAGTTTGAGGATTGTTGATAACGACAGCTTTTTCCGAAAAAACTGAAGAAGAGTTTAGATGAAATATAAATTTTCTAAGCATATATGATAGTAAGGAGTTTAATAGGCTTGGCACAACTTTACTTTTAAACAATAACCAACTTAAGACTTCCTTGCTTTCTTCGGGTATTATGACACAATTTATACCGCCCAGCTGAAAATAAAATGCAGTGCCGGACGCTTTATTTGCATTAGACAGATTATAGTTTAAGCTGGTTAAAGTTTGTTTAAATTTTAAAAATAAAAGCTGGAACTCCTCAAAAATAAAGGTCATTTTATTAGCTATTATGTCAAGTAGATGTTTTAAAATTCCCTGATTAAAAACCCACGGTGAAATTTTTTCTACTGTCTTTTGTGGACTCCACTCAAGTACGGGCTCGTTATCTGATAGATCACTCTTCGACATCATTGTAATCTCTCAGTAAATTTAAAACTAAAAACTCTCGAGTAGGCGCCGGGATACCCAAAAGAGTTTTAACAGAACTCGTGAAATATCTAGGAAGAGATTTGTCAGATTCAAATACATCTAAGGCTAAATAGCCATCGCACAGAATGCCCCATAAAGCTAGCAGTCGCTCCTTTTTGGAGAGGTTCGACAACGAACTTAAGGCAAGAGGCTTCAAGGTTTAAATAAGAATTAGAAGAGTCTCTACTTGACCAAATCTTATTTTGTCTCTTGTTTTTAACTCAAACTGGTCATCTATTTTCTTTTCTTTAGCATTGCCTCTGGTAATATAAGTCCCGTGTGAACTAAGCAGGTCTTGTACGTGGATTCCCTCTTCAGAACACACGAACATTGCATGAGGAATACTGATTGAAGGGTGGTCAATCACAAGATCGTTCTGCCTTAGCTGTTTTTGGGTGAGTAAAAATTTACCTACTCTAATTTCGACGCTTTGATTATTTTGACCGTCTAGAATAACTAACCAGCCTAAAAGTTTCCCTAATTGATCACGAGGAGACTCAATCTCAAGAGATGCCTTTTGCTTTAAAGGTTCAGGGATAGGACCTGCTGAGGCTTGTCTATCTTTTTGCTGCGATTTTCTCAAGCTTTCAATTTCTTCTTCCTGAACTTCAACAGATGAGGTATCAAGATCTTCCAAGTCTAAATTTTCGGCTCGAGCTTGAAAATTCTCAAAATTCTCTGCTTCATCGGGTGCTTGATCTGAGTCGTAGTCCAAATCATCATTAAAATCATCATCTAAATCGTTATCTAAATCGTCACCTGAATCATCCTCTAAATCGTCGTCAAAATTATCTAAATCTATACTTTCATCGTCCGCCTCGGGAACGCCGTTTACATCCTGTTCGTCCAAAAACTCTGAGGTATAACTTTGCAACGGATTCAGAGAAGTTTCGGGCTCTGGAGCGCCCTCTCTCTTTAAATGAGAAGGAGCAGGGGCATCTTGCGAAATTGGTGCTCCACACATTCTGCAAGTTTTTGCAGATGCGGGAACTAAGCTTCTACACTCAGGGCATCTTATAAAGGACAATTCCATATATCAAACCTATGATCAATAAAACTATTATACCAATAATCAACATCAACCTTTTTTTTTGATGTCGATCATTAACTTTAGATGATGTTATGTTCCCTTTTTCTTCTCTAAAATCAATTTTTGGTACAGCTTCGCTATTTTTTGTGTTGAAAACTAACTGAATAGCTTTATATTGCTCTTCATTGGCCACAATCGCTAATCTCGTGTTTTTACCTAAATCAATGGTAATTGGGTCTTTTAAGTTTACGAGAAGTTTTTTGTTTTTCGTTAGAAGCTTATTGTTAATAACCGTTCCGTTTGTGCTAAGATCTTCGAATTCTAAAGCATCCAGCTGGGTTATCCAGGTCACTTTTAAATGGACTCTGCTTACATGAGGTAAAGCCACAACAACATCGTTAGATGTGTCCCGACCTACGGTGACAGGCTCATCAGGTTTTAAACTTATCGCCCTTGGTCGGACTAAACTGTTTTCTGAAAATAACTTGGGAAATTGGCTGGTGGAAAAGGTGAAGCTAGAGGGAAGTTGAGTTGCTAAAGAGGCTGCCGAATGTTCCAAAGACTCAAGCGAATCGACCAAAACAAACCTAAAAGACTCTCCCAGGCTAACTATTGAGTTAAACTCTAACCTTTCAATCTCTTTAACCGGCTCTAGGTCTAAAAATAAGCTTCCATTTTGAGGGGCTAAAAAAAATGTGTTATCTTTGCTATAAATTTTGCACCACATTCCCTCAGGAAGCGACTGGATTCTAATTAAGCAATCTGGGGTATTGCCAATAGTGATCTGCTCTTGATTTGCTAAAGAAACTATCCAATTAACTTGAGGTTCAAACCCCGCCAGCGCTGGAAAATGGTTGGTTCTGTGCAAAACCTGGTTTAAATTAAATGTTCCATCAAAGTTTCGGAGAGAATTTTGAATATCAAGGTCAACACTCATTACCGACATTTTTTTATCGGTGGGCAGCTCGAGGCTAGCAAATCTGTTGTAGACTTTGGATTCGCCTTTAAAATCAACGCAGAGGTAAGGTCCAAAGTGTTTTTTTATAACTAGCTCTTGAGCTTCGATTCTAGTTTTGAAGTATGGATACGGGACAAGCTGACCACTAGTTTGCCCTGTCTGTTCTGACTCTTCGACCCAAAACACAACCTAACTCATTTATTTGATTTTACAAAATGGTATAAGTTTCGAAAAAGCTTGACTTCGAAAAAGGCAGGATTTAATCTAGCCTGCATGCCTAAAATTTTGATTGTGGATGATGATATTCACTCAGTTGAAGTTATCTCGTACTTATTCGAGCAAGAGGGCTTTAGCTGCGTGACTGTGCTAAATTACAAGGATGCTATTGATCAATTGTCTGAAAATTTGTTTGACCTAGCTATCATAGATTTGCGAATGCCCGGAATCGATGGTTATCAGCTCATAGAAGACGTTCGAAAAAAACACTCATTCCCTATTATCGCTTTTACAGCGTTGGATGATTTAGAAGTTCACCAAAAGGCTTTGGCAAAGGGGGCCTCTTGTGTAGTAACTAAACCTTGTTCGCCATCAAATCTCCTAGACCTTGTCAAAAATTTGCTTGCGGAAAAATCATAGACTCAAATATTATTTAATAGGGTTTTTCCTAGCTTTAATCACCGTACTATTCTTCCGAGTAATACCTGTTGCTAGTTCAAGCGATGCAAGAGAGCTTTATTTAGCTTTCAAGATCTGCGAGGGGGAGGCTGAATTTTTATTCCCCAACAGATTGGGATTTCCTTCGTCCAAACCTCCTTTTTATCACTGGTTACTTTGCGCAAGCTCAAAATTAACTAACTCTTCTAATTTTGCTCTGCTAGGCAGGCTAGTTAATTTTTCTTCCGTTTTAGTGATCTTTTACTCTTTATGGCTGTTATTTGGTGCTAGAGCTTTAGCTGCAAGCTTGATTATGATGGTTACTTATGTGTTTTGGGACGAGTTGATTTCAACCAAGGTAGATTTTGTCACCTGCGCCTTAATAGTTTCAGCTGTCTCGGCTTTTGTAGGAAAACGTTATGTTTTAGGAGTATTTGTTAGTGTTTTAAGCGTTTTTGCTAAAAGCCTTTTCCCTCTTTTTTTTATAGCTGTTTTTAGTTTGGCGCTGATATCTGAATTTACGCACGGTTTAGTTGTTTTGGGATTAATTGGAAGCGTTGCAATTTTTGGGATAATTTTTACCTACTTAGCCAATATAGATTTTTTTAAGGTCTGGGTAGTTTTTGAGATATTCTCAAGAGGGCTCGGTGACGTAGATATCAATCCATCGCCTTGGTATTTTTATGCTCAAAAATTTTTAGTTAATTTTTTTCCTATATCGTTCGTTTCTATTGCTGCAGCTTTCAACTTCCAGAAGCTAACTTGGCACGGGAAGAGGTTAATTTTGGCTTCTGCTTTTGTTTTATTTTGTCTTAGTTTTATGGAGGGTAAAAGAACAAATTACATTCTGCCGCTTCTCCCATTTTTAGCAGCCGTCTTGGCAACAAATTTAAAAATTTGCTTTCGCCCTTTAAGGATCGTTGCAAAGTCTGTTGAAGTGCTTTTTTTAAGTATATCTTGTTTAATTTTTGTGGTTCTGCTGAAGCCAGATGTTAGGAATCCTTTAACTATCCTTTTTGTTTTTACTTTCGATAACTTACCTATTTTCCTAGGATCTTGTCTAACTTTATCTCTAATTTCAAATAGAAAACCACTATTGCGCGCGGCTTTTACTTTTAGCTTTTTTTGGATTATTGTGGTTAGTTACCAGAACGTTCTTAAGCATCATCGCAAGTTCGATCTGCGAATCTTTAATTTGATTCACCGCGAATGTCCAGAAGTAATTGTTTTAAAAGAACATAGAAATGAGGCCTTCGATCTTCTAATTTTTAACCTAAAAGACAAAATTAAAAATAACCTAGTTAATTCAGATAATAAATATTGTATTCTGGCAGATAACCCAAACGAAAAAACTGATAACCATTGTTTAGTTCTAGAAAAACGGTCTAACCTAACATTACTGAGATGCTTTAAGGTCTGAAAATTTAACCTCGGCTCATGCTATTTGTTTTAGGATAAAGTTTACAGTTTTCTAAAAATTTAGTATAACTGTTTAAAAAAGATCACTTTTAAATTGATCTTCGTTTGTCGTGGCTAGTTTATTGTTATTATTGGCGTTAATTTATAGTCTTCAGTGCGAGTTTCCTGCCGATAGGTGGACTAGTTCTTTTTCAGATAAGGATGCAATTCAATTGCCAGCGCCGGCTGTAACAGATCCAGCAAAACGGTCGAAGCAGCTGTTAGGGTTCATACCTTTTCATAGTTCTTTTTCCGTAACCCAAGGCTTAGGTCCCTATCAAACTAATAGCAGTTGTGGTGGTTGTCACGTTAACAATCTTAAAGGTCCAATTGATATTCTTGGTAGAGGAATTTTTGGTTCAAGCGCAGTTGTTAAAATCGGTTTTCAAACTCGTAACGGAGTAATTAAACCTATAAAACATTGGGGGTTTCAGATTCCTTTAAGCAACTCTAGATTGGCAGTCGATCTAGGAGTCAAACTTGTTTGGGTGCCGGTCCGAGTGCGTTTGATCAACGGTGTGGATGTTACTCTGAGAAGGCCTGAAATAAGGCTTAAACCCAGAAAAGCCTTATACAAACGTTTGCTAAGACCGCTAAGAGGCGAGAGGTTAGTTACAGCCTTAAGAGTATCTCCCCAGTTAATAGGGCCAGGTTTGTTGGAAAAAATTCCTGAGGAAATTGTATTAGTTAGGGAAGATCATTTCGATTCTGATGGTGATGGAATAAAAGGCAAGGCTGTTTTTGTAAAAGATGAAAATGGGGTTACTCGATTGGGAAGATTTGGATACCAAGCTCAGTTTGCCTCTTTAATGCAACAAACAGCCTTCGCATTCAAGGCTGAAATGGGGTTAGAGAATAGATTTTTTGGTAACAAAATTGAAGTTTCAGACAGAACCCTGAGTGAAGTAGTGGCTTACTTAAAGTACTCAGGAGTTCCGAAGCCGGTTGCTACAAATCAAACTAAGTTTGAAGAAGGCAAACATGTGTTTAGAAGAATTGGTTGTGAAAAATGTCACTCTATGGATTTGCAAATCCAGTCTTCTGATGAGCCTGAGTTCTCTAACTTAGTCATATCTCCATTAAGTGATCTCCTGGTTCACGATCTAGGAAAAGGCTTGTGCGATCCTTTTGCCTCAGACGCAAGGGGACGTTGCAGATGGAGGACTTCACCCCTTTGGGGGTTAAGCTTGTCAAAAAGAGAAAACTCAAGGGCAGGGGGTCATTTTTTGCATGATGGTAGAGCTCGGTCTTTGGAGGAAGCCATTTTCTGGCATCAAGGAACAGCTAAAGAAGTTTTGGATAATTTCGTCCTACTTTCGGAAGATGATAAGGAAGCTTTAATTTATTTTTTAAACAATCTTTAAACCAACTCTATTAATTCACTCTTTCTCTTATAAACCAAAACTCACGCTCATACATCGCTTTAACATCTGGGTTCTTCTCTTTACGGTAAAAGTCCAGGATCAACTTCATGCCGCCCAAATCCTTTACTCCCTTCAAACTTTCTATAACAGCTATTCTCACTTCAGCAAAAGGATGACCCAATAAGTTAATAAGTTGTGATATTGTCAACTCCGTTCGCATCTCTTTAAAAACAAGCATACAAAAATCTTGGTTTTCAATTTGCATAAGAAGAGAAAATATCTTTCTGTCGGCTTTAATTAGAGAACGGTTTGAATTAATTATTTCCTTTTGAATGTTTCGGGGAATTTTATCAAAAAATTTGATTAAACCTAGAATTTTTAAACAAGAGGGATTAATACTGTTCCATTTTTGTTCGATCAAAGAAAAGGCTTCTCCCACTAAATCTTTCGGTTTTGGGCTTTGTTTTAATATACTAAAAAGTCTTGCCAACAACTCATCCCCCTCCGATATCAAAACAGCCACAAGGACAGCATCAAAGATAAAAGGATTGCGAAAGTTTGACAAAAGGTTTAAATCCACTTCTTTGGTCAAAAGTTTTGAGAGAAAAAGCTTTAGAACCTCTGGATAATCCCTCTGCATCTCAGAAGCTATGATTTTATCGATGAAGTCATCCGAAATTTCCGCTAGTTTTCGAAGAGGTAAACTTACCTCGGCATCTAGTCCCCATGATACAAAATTTCTAATTATTTGCTTGAGCTCGGTCTGAGTGAAACCTTCAAAATCCTCTAAAGTATCACCAAACTCGATTAGAAGATCTCTATCTTGCACTATCGCTTTGGTTAATGATAAGGTATTAAAAAACTGATTAAGGATCCGTGATCGAGCTTCGTCAATTTGCAGGTCTAGACATAAAGCCACAGCCAAAAGCTTGGCTGCAGTCGGATCTAAAGAGTTAATATCTTGCAAAATTTGAAGTCTCATATCGATAGGCAAGCTTTTGTCTAACAGTTCATAAATTTTAAAATTGGGCAAAACTTGCTGATTGTCAATAAACTTATTGCTCCATCTTCTAATTAGCTCAGCAGTGTAGTTAAAGCCCTGTCTGAAACCCCTTTTTAAAATTGCCTCGTGCAGAGCTAAGTATTCTTGGAAGTTGTTTGTTTTGAGCAAAGATAAAAGTGTGGTGAAGGCAACAGGATCATCTGAGGAAACTAACTGTTCCAAAGAGCCAGTAGGCGAACCCGACTCATTGATGTTTTTTTCATTTAAAGCAGCAGAAGAGCGAAAGCTAACATTTACCAACATATAAACAAAAACTCCTGCTATTATAGCGCTCAAAACAACAAGAGCTACTGCTGAAATTAAAATTGTTCTCGACTTTTTATCATCTGACTGAGGATTCTTCTTAAAACTCGTTTGTTTAGTAGAGACACTAGGGCCGAGTGTTAATTGAGTCTGAGCCAATCTTCTATCGGATGCTGTTTTGACAACTGCAGGAGTATCGCTAGTGGTTTTAAGTTTAATAATCAAATTCAGGCACTCATGCACTGTTTCAAATTCTTTATTTAACATTTTTGGCAGAACGGTCAAAACCCAGCTAGGAGGAAGTTTAGCTTCAGCAAGGTCAAGCTGATTCAGCGAATTGGGATAATTTCCAGTGAACAGTTTAGCGCCTATAACTCCCAAAGCGTAAATATCTCGAAGAAAATGATCTTCAATTTCCAAGCCAAAAATCTTTGCTAATTGTGGGTTGATTGGTGAAGGATCTACCATCAAAGATGAAAAATCGCCCATAGCAGACATTAAGCGCACGTTGCCCCCTCTATCAAGCCACAACGAATCAGAGCATAGTGTTCCTATAGCAACTTTTTGACTATGAAATAAAGACACAACTTTTAGGGCTTGAATAAAACGCCTTTCAGCCTCTCCGAAGTCAAGGCCAACTCTGACAAACGGGCTGCCATCTAAGTAAGGCAAAATAGAAAAACCATGCTCTTTAGAATCGATGCCAAATTTCAAAACAGAGTAAAACTGAGGAGCGACCGTAGCCACTAAAGACATTCTCTCAAAAAACCTGTCTTTCACCTCTGGATTGCTAATAAAGGGGGATTTAAAGGTTACGATTGTAACCCCCTTGTTTGCCTGAAGATCAAAAGCCTTGAAACCACACTCGAATAGAAGCTCGAAAAGTTGTGACTCGATTTCATACTGCTTAGCAAGAACTCTTTTACTGTTAGCCATACCGTTTTACGAATAAGTTTATTTTAAGTGATTAAGTCCTCGATTTAACCTGAAAATGGCAGGGTTTTTTGTCATTAACTCGGTTTTAGACTGAAAATGAATTTTATCATATGTTTGGAACGCAAGTTTTGTAAAGTTAAACAGGAGATGGTTCTAAAATCCTCCTCTAAGTTGCGCTCGGCATCTGCAGGCAGCACCAATAAACTCTTTAAAGTAGCCATACTTTGTTCCTGCTCAACAAAACTGTTGATCTCCCGAATGTTATCAAAGGTAACAACACTGAGACCCGAGAATGGACTAGAAACAAAATCCAGAAGGGGGGCGATTAAAATATGCTCAAGCTCCTGTAAAACATCTTTGAGGTCATAGTCATCTACATTTTTTTTTAGTTGATACTTTTCGCAATACGTTGATAAACCTTCAATTAAATCCCAGAAATTTTTTAAAGAGAACCCTTTGAATGCTAAAAATCTTAAAAGATCATAAAATTTTGGATATGAGATAAAGTATTCGGATGTTATCAATTCATGCACTCTTGAATTACTATTTTCCAGGTCGGATAACAGAGCTGAACATCTCGAAAAATCAAGAATAACATTTGAGTTTCTTAACAACATCTCGTAAGCTCTCAAGATAAGGAAATCGCAAGCGTCGAAAAAATCAAACTTCAAGCTTTCGATCAATTTTAGGTTTTTTAATATTTTGGGTACAAGAAGACCATTTAAATTCAAAATCGGGATGTTGATTGCTTCAGGTTTACTTAATTTTAAAATGCCTTCATAATATTTTGGCGCGTTTAGAACAACCTTTTGAGGATCGATCGTATCTAAGCGTATAGATAATTTATCATACTCAAGCTGAGCTGAGCCCACGAAAGCCGAATCGGCTTGGACCCTTACAAAAGGGAGATCTAAACCATATTTTGTTGAAATGTACTCGAAGAAAACTTTACTCCTCCGTTCATAGTAATCTAGAGAATTTTTAAAATTAAGCAAAAATTTATGATCGACCTTTAACAAAGCTTGGTCAGTTGACTTTGGGACTGACTGGAATGATTGAGGAGGTTTTTTTTGAGAACTCCTCTTACTCAGTAAAAAACAAACAATCAAGCCGCCCGAAATTGCAAAAAAAGGAGTAGCTGGAAACTGGGTAACCAAAGGGATTAAAAAAAATAAGAAAGAGCCTAGCAAAAGGAATGCTGGCTTATTGAAAAAATTGAAAAAAATTTGCTCAGAAAAACTATCTTTTACATCAGAAGATACTCGCGAAACAATTACACCAGCACTCAAAGCAAGCATCAAAGCAGGAATCTGGGAGACTAGTCCATCTCCAACTGTTAGAATTGAGTATTTTTCCACAGCTTGATTAAAGGTTAACTTGGACCTCAAACCCACAAAAATACCACCGATAAAATTAACAAAAACAGTGAAGATGGTAATAACAGCGTCACCTTGAATAAATTTCATAGCTCCTTCCATTGAGCCGAATAGCAAACTTTCTTTTGCCAGCTCTTCCCTCTGAGCTTGTCCTTGCTTCTGGCTTATGGTTCCAACCTTTAAATCATGTTCAATTGCAAGCTGTTTTGCTGGCAAGGACTCTAGAGCGAACCTAGCCGCGACTTCTGAAATTCTCAGAGAACCGCGAGTAATAACAATTAAAACTACCGCAGCGATTAAGCCAAAAATAATTAAGCCCACCAAGACATCACCTTTTACCAACGACAAACCAAATGTTTTTATTACCTCCCCCGCATAACCCTCTGTTAAAATGAGTCTTGTAGAGGCAACATTTGTCGCTATTCTTACGGCCGTTAAGAGCAGTAACAAAGACGGGAACAACAAAAGCTCAGATAGTTTCAGAGCAGTAAAACTTAAGGCTAAAATAAGAGTTGCGGCTGCGAAATTAAAAACAAGAATGAAATCAATTAGCAGAGGATGAACGGGATATACTAAAAGAATAGTTACACTTAGGATTAAGATTATGAAAATTAAGTCTGATCTATGCACTTAAATACCGGTAAAAGGTATTACCAAAGTTCCATCTGAAGCAATTTTGCCTCGCTGGCCAACGAATTCTTGATATTACTCAACAAGCTGCCGGGTTTTAAGGATTGCTTTGAGCTTTCGCAAAGAGATCTAAAATATACTAACCTGTAGACCAACGGGATATCTTTGTTATTAAAAAATTCAGTAAGTTTTTCATCTTTTTGGGTATCTGCAATTTCAGATTTAGAGTTTTTTCCTTTAGTTTGTCTATTTGTATTTTTTAAGCTCATGCTATTTAAACTACTTTCTTATTATATGATGTTACCCAGGTCGAAATGTACCACGCTTTTTATGCATGCCTAAAGTTCTGCCCTAGGGGAGAGTCGAACTCCCACGCCCGCTTGGAGCACATGAACCTGAATCATGCCTGTCTGCCAATTCCAGCACTAGGGCATTTTGGCTCAAATCCTTTCAATCTTAAGAATTTTTTTCATCGGGTGCCAAAATATAAATTATACTGGCTACTAGGACTGCAAGTACTAATAAAACTAATAAAATTTTAAAAGCCAAACCCACTACCAATCCTGCACAAAATCCTGCAAGAACGGACAAGAACGGATGAGCTTGAATTGAGTTGGCGGAATGATTTTTTAATCTGCATAAAAGCTCATTCCATTCCCCCTTAGATTTCGAGAAAAAATTTTTAAAATTCATTGGCGTAACCAAAGTGATTAGAATTATAGCAACTTAACAGTGATTCAAAACAAGCTACTAAAAGCAACATCTATTGGAGAGCTTTGTCTAGATTACTTAGAAACATCAGCAGGACCTCAAATTTGTGTAGCAAAACCTGAAGGTTTTAACAGGGTTGAGCCAGAGAATTTTCTGACTCTTATCCTGAAGTTTCAACACTTCTTTAAGGAGGAAAAAATCAAGAAACACGACAAAGTAGCTATCTGCTCAAACACCCGGCTTGAATGGCTGGCTTTTGATGTTGCTTGTAACCTTTTTGGGGTTGTTTCAGTGCCTATCTATCCCTCTCTCCAAAGAAGCGAAATTGAGTACATGTTAAAAAAAACTGAAGTCAAACTAATCGTAGTCGAGAATGCTGAAATCTTGGAAAAAGTTGTTTTAGACCTTCCGAAATTGTCCATCGAAAACAAATCAATAGAACGCTGTTTGACATTGAGCGATTTGAGTCCTGCTCCGTTTCCTGTAGTTGATTTCTTGGGTTATAAAGACGTTATCACTATTTTGTTTACTTCTGGTTCGGAGGGCATTCCAAAAGGAGTACCCCAGACAAATGAAAATCATTTAACAAATTTGTGGCAAGTAAGCGCATCTCAGTTGTTTTGCCCTGACGACTCAATATTTTTGTTCTTACCTTTGGCGCACTCATTTGGCAGGCTTTGCGGTTATGTTGCTTTAACTTCGAATTTGGAGTGTTTTGTCCCGGCTCCCGCTTCCCAGTCCAGCTCAAAGTTAAATTTAGAGCAGATTTTTCGTTCAATTTCTCCCTCAAATCCAACAATATTACCCGGGGTACCCCGGTTTTTCGAGAGGATTGCAAGCAACATAACCTCTGAGCTGGGGAAAAAATTTGGAGCTTTCTATAGACTATTTCCTAAATTTATCCGAAAAATCTTAGGACCTTTCATTATAAGAAAGCTTTTTGGTAAAAGGATTAAGTTTTGTATCTCTGGAGGAGCCAAATTGCAACCAGAAATAACCCTATTTTTTCAAGATTTAGGGCTCACGATTTTGGAAGGCTATGGCTTAACAGAGACATGCGTGGCGACACATGTTAATCTTCCAAAAGCAAACAAAGTAGGAAGCGTTGGCAAAGCGTTGCCCGGAGTTCAAACTCGGATTCTGGATGGGGAAATTTTGATCAAAGGAAACAATGTTGTTTCCGGTTATTTGAACGAACCGGAATTAACGCGAAAGGCTTTTACTGAAGAAGGGTGGTTCAGAACAGGCGACTTGGGTTATCTTGATGAAGACGGGTTTTTATATGTAACAGGCAGGAAAAAAGAAATTTTAGTATTGAGTAATGGCAAAAACGTGCCTGCTCTCAAACTTGAAAATCTATGGTCTAGATTGAATATGGTAGTTTCATGTATGGCAATAGGGGATGGTATGGATTATTGTGGTATGATCCTTTTTACTCAAAATCCAGACAAGCTCAGAGTTATCTGTCCTCAGAAATTGCAAGAAATTAACCTCGAACTGAATCCTTTTGAAAAGATAAAAAAAATTTTAATCGTAAAAGGAGAACCTTCTGTTGAGAATGGTCTACTAACTCCTACTTTGAAAATTAAGAGACAAGAAGTTTTAAAAAGGTTTGAAAAGGAGATTAAAGATCTTTATAGCCAAGAAACCTTAATTCTAGAAACTACCCTTTGAGCTCAGGATAGTAACTTTTGATTGTTGAAAATAATTTCCTCCAAGTATCAATATCTATCTTGTCCCCTCTCACTTTCTCTGGTTGAACTCCTAATAACTTGAATATTAACTCTAAATTTTCCGCATAAATTGAGCCTTTAAGATTATTTGATAATGTCTTTCTACGGAATCTAAAACAGATTTTAGAAATAGTCTCAAGAAGCGCCGTATTAATCTCTTGATTGAGATTCGAAAAAATCAAAATCGCAGAGTCAACCTTAGGAACAGGCCAAAAATTTAACCTTTTAACGGTTAGATATTTTTCAACTTTGAAACACAGATTGACTAGTAAAGCTAATCGAGTTTGGGGAAATTTTTGGTCAGCCAAAATTAATTTTTCAGCAAATTCTTTTTGAAACATAAGAACCGCTCCCTCGAAAAGGGATGAGTTTTCGCACATTTTTTGTAGTATAGGTGACGATATTGAGTACGGAATATTACCCACTAAAACAGAGTGCTTTAACAGGTCATCAAGCTTAAGCTTTAAAAAATCACCATGTAAAATTTTACAGTTTTTAAAATGGTTCACGACTTGTTTTAAATGACGCACTAAAACCTCGTCTATTTCTACAGCTGTTACTTCATATCCTGCTTGCAGTAATCTTTTAGTCAAAAAACCAAAGCCAGGACCAATCTCAAAGACCGATTCTGACTTAAAATTTCTTAAAGCATTTAAAATCGCTTTTTCGAAAGAGGGGGTTATTAAAAAATTTTGACCTTTCCTTTTTGATGGGTTTAAAGAGTAAGTTTTGCACAAAGTTTTTATAAGTTGCTTCATTTATATTTTTTTGAGTCAAAAATTGCCGTTTGGTATAGTTTTGCCTTGCCTACTTTAAGCAATTGAAAAGCCCTTAAGGCAATTACCAAAGCGTTATCACCACACAGTTCAGGAGGGAGAATTAGGGTGCGCTCAGAAAGCTCCGCGGCTTTGGCTCTTAATAACTTGTTTTGAGCAACTCCCCCTGATAGCCCCAAGTGGTTAATTTTAGTCTTATCCATAGCTTGTCGAATTTTAAAAACTAAAGCTTCAACCAAACCCTTTTGAATAGAAGCTGCAATTTTGATCTTGAGCTCAGAGGTTAACTCTCCAAGTTCCATAATTAAATTTTTAACCGCGGTTTTAAAACCTGAAAAACTGAAGTCAAGCTTGTCTTTCATAGGTATAGGAAAATCAAAGAAATCGTTGTCCTCGTATTTATCAGCTAGTTGGGCTAATTTGGGACCAGCTGGATAGCTTAAGCCAAGTAAAACTCCGCACTTATCGAAGGCTTCTCCTACCGCGTCATCAATGGTCTGAGAAATAACTTGATACTCTGCAAGATTGTTAAGTTGAGCTATCAACGTGTGACCGCCTGAGAATACACAACATAAAAATGGAAATGTGTGTGGGAGAATGCATGGTGAATACAAATGAGCCTCTACATGATCAACACCTAAAAGTGGTTTTCCCAACACTATGGATAAAGCTCTAGTCAGAGCCACTCCAGTCAAGAGGGAGCCCTTTAAACCTGGGCCGCAAGTAACAGCTATTAAGTCAGCCTCTTTAGCAGCTTCAAATATCTCCTCGCAAGATTGCTGAAAATAGTCGATATGTTCGCGACTAGCAAGCTCGGGAACAATTCCACCATATTTTTCATGAGCTGCTTGGGTTTTCACCCGATGGGTTATAACATTTAGGTCAAAGTAATCTTTTTCTGCCTGCTCAAAACTCGCCAAACACCAACTTGTTTCATCGCAGGAAGTTTCAACTGCAAAAATTTTCATCGTTCTTCTGATTTTGAAAATTCTGTCTAATTACAGCAACCACTCTCTCGGTTAAATTAACTGAGAGACAAAAAGGAATACCTCTAGCGCAGCTTTTTTTTTCACAAGGACTACAATATTCAACAGACTGAATTGCGAGGTGCTCTAGACCGAAAGGACCGTTTTTTTGCTTACTTGACGGACCAAAAATTGAGATGTACGGCTTTTCAAAAAATGCAAATAAATGGGCTAAGCCGGTGTCTCCACCGATTCCGAATCCAGAATGAAAATTTTTTGTGAAATCTATGAGCTCACTCAAACTAAACTTACCGCATAAATTTTCAACCATGGTTATTTTTTTAAGAGCTGTGGCAAAAGCTTCAGAAAGGTCTAGAACATCTTTTCCTCCTAAAAGGCTAACTTTTTTTATATCAAAAGTTTTAATTACATAATTTAAAGTTTCAGAAAAATAAAGCGGAAATTTCTTACTTTGCCAAGATCCTCCCAATGATACCGCTAACACTGAGCTGTCCTGAATGCTAATCAAAGGAGGTTTGGCAGCCTGTTTCGAACTAATAAATGAGAAAAACTGAATGTACTTATCAATTTTAGTCTCTGATGGTCCCCATTTCGATAAAAAACAATTGTTAAAGTATGAGGAAAATTCTTTGGCGTCTTGAGGATGAAATCCGCATCGAATCTCGCCTAAAAATCTACCGAGTATCCCGCTTTTAAGTAGCCTTTGGGCATCCCAAACTATATCGAAATTTTGTTTTCTCAAAATGAGCAATTTTCTAATGTAATCTAAAATTGAATGCTTTACCGGTAGAAATTTAATGGTCTTAGTTAAAGCTTGAAGTTCGGCCCATTTTTCGTTCACTAATAAAGTTAAATCAGCTTCACACTCAACCAATTTGTGAGCATGTAAAAATCTAATAATATCACCCATGGAGCCGGTAAGGATTACTAGCACTTTAATAAATCGACGGTTCATTTTTGAGCCGAGCTATAATTTCAGCGAAGTAGTGAATAGACTGGTCGGGAAGTTTGTGTTTTAGGCAGGCTCTACGCCATCTTTTAAAATAAAAATCTAGCAACTCCAACTTTGATCTTCTAGCAACTCTTATGGAAGCTAAATCAAGTAAATAAACTTTACCGTCACTACTAACAAGAATATTCCCAGGATGAAAATCCAAATGAATGACAGGAAGACTGACAAGTTTAATAAACTCAAGTTCCAATTTGTTGATACATGAAGAAATAGAGATTTGATTCTCTTGAAAAATGCTTGACATCGCTTGCCCCTCCACAAAGTGAGTTAACAAAACTCCAATTCTTTTTAAGCCGCAGCTCAAGATAACATAACCAAAAGGCCTGGGTACATTTAATCCCGCCAGGTTGAACACATTCAACCAGAAAAATTCCCTTTTTACCCGTTTAGCAGCAAATGAAAGTTTTAAAAATGGTGCTAACTTTCCTACGGTACCTCCCAAAACAGAAACTTTAAGATGAACAGGGGTATTCTTGAGATTAATTCTTGCAGACGGCAACCTGCCTGTTAGCGGACTGCTGCGAGATACTTGATGCCCGACCAGAGACATTAGAGTCTCTTTTATTACAGATAATTCTTCGGGGTTTAAATCGATGTTAGTTTCTAAAATTTTGAGTTTCATTAAGCAGCTCCCAAAAAATCAGTCAAAACTGGAACATTTAATTCATATTTACAGCATTTGTAGTCACCAACAGGACAGGATTTTAGGCCACCTCTAGAACATGGCCAACAACAAATTTTTGGAGGATAAAGTTTTAAAACCTTGGAGTATGAGGAGAAAAAACCAACTTCGTCAGATGTACCGCAAAATAAAATGCAAAGGGGCTTATTAAAACCTCTAGCTAAATGAGCCCCCAAAGAGTCGCAACTAATTATTGCAGTTGAGTTTTCACAGATACTTAACAGGGTGGGGAAATCAAGAGCTGGCTTGAACCTTAAGACTCTTCCGGGATGTTGTGTGGTTATTTTTGTTTCAGCATCGGACTCTAGCTCACCTATGACAATCACATTTATATCTGAGTGATTAAGTATGTACGAAATAATGCTCGAGAAATTTTGATAAATTTTTGTTTTTTTGGAGGATCCAGTGAATATACAAACGTACTTTTTGAATGGAATGCTTGAGCTCTGAACTTGTTGGCTGGGCAGATAAGGAAGTTTTAATTTGATGTCAAAGATATTTGCCAAATTCTCTAAAAAAGCCGATTTAGTGATACCACTTGGGCTCTCAATCAAGGTTTCATACCTCAAAAGACTAGCTAAAAAATTCGCCCGGAAAGAAGAGCTAAAGTGAACAATTGCGTCAAAGTGAAAAGTCCTTAGCTTACTGAAAATCGATACTGAATCAAACAAAGATGTTTTTTTCCATTTAAAAACTTGCGCTTTGCAAATGTGTGTAAAAAGTTGAAAATTTAACTCAGATGCGAGAATGAAACGCTCCCATTTAGCAGGCTCTAGTGAGTTAACAAATTGAGCCGAGTACACTGCATCTCCCAGCAATGCTGTTTGAATTACTAAAATTTGACGCGGCTTTCCGACTTTGCCCACACTTGATGCAAAAAGGTCTTATAGCCAAGAAAGATTTTCTTTTGCCCAATTTACTTGGTGGACTAAGCCTTGGTACAAATCAACGATAGGGTTATAATCTAATTCTTTCTTAGATCTAGTTATATCACCCCATGTGCAGTGAACATCTCCTTTTTGAGTGGAGTCAAATTTAATCTTAATGTTTCCTAATAAATCCTTGAGGATTAAACAAACCTCCTTAAGCGACACAGTTTCTCCTCTGGCCAAATTGTAAACGCTGCTCCCTTTTGAAATTGCTGCAACAATCCCGTCAATTATGTCGCTTATGTAAGTAAAGTCTCTTTTTTGTGTACCATCTCCAAATATAACCACTTCCTCGTCTGTTAGTGCTTTTTTAATTAACTTCATGATAAACATGTCCGGTCTTTGCCGAGGGCCATAGACAGTGAAGAATCGCAATGCAACAAAATTGAAATTATAATTTTGAGAATAGGCAAAACAAAGATTTTCTCCAGCTAACTTAGTTACTCCGTAGGGACTTACTGGGGCTGGCAGAACATCCTCTGTAGTGGGAAGTTTTGAAGCATTTCCGTAAACAGAGCTGCTTGAACCATAAATTAACTTTTCAACGCTGTTCAACCTAATTAACAAATCTAATAAATTCTGCGTAGCAGTTATGTTGTTGTGAACGTACTTGTTAAAATCAATTCCCCAACTGTCTCTCACACCAGGCTGACCCGCTAAGTGAATCACATACTTGATTTTGTATGCCTCAAAATCCTCTATCGTACAGTCATTTAAATCTTTGTTTACTGAGATAAAATTCTTATCGTTTGAAAAAGATTCTATGTTTTTCAATTTTCTCTCTTTACTGTAATTGTCATTAAAATTATCTACTCCGATAACTTTATAGCCTAATTTTAATAATCGCTCCACCAGATGTGAACCAATGAAGCCGCTGTAACCTGTAACTAAGACCGCTGTCATTGATTGAGTTTTATTTGGTATTTTACCTAAACTGAGAGAAAAAACTAAGGATTATTTGAAGAGCTAGTGTTGAGAGGCATTTTTATTAAGCAACCTTTGTCTAATGGCTTCTTGATGTTCAGGAAGAGTTGGATCCAAGCCTTCTTGCTTAAACACGAAAGCAAGTCGTGGATCTCTGACAATCTTAAACCAATCTCTTGCTTCAAAAGAGTTAAAGCCCCAAAATCTCCAGTGCCACGCTTGGGCCGGACTTGCAAAACCAGCCTCAGACCACTCTTTAGCACCGGTTAAATCAAAATCATAACTTGCCCAAATTCCACAAAGGTAAGGTGGCAGTCCTGAACTGAAAAACGCCGAATCAATCGGAAACTTTATATCGTCAAAGGAAAAAGTCTTGAAGTAACTTAAGTGGCTTGAAGCATCTAAACAATAAATTTTGAAGCTGACCTTGCAGAAGTTAATCTCCTCAAACAGAATGTTGAGCCGTGTTTGATCTAAAGGGAAAAAAGATCGCCAGTTGGTAATTATTTCGTTAATTTGCTCAAAGCCTGCCACAGGCATGTCATGCCCTCTCTCCAAGTTCAACTTGGTTCCAAAGTTTACAAAGTTCTCACTTGTGTACAGTCGTTTTGCTGAAAAACTTATAAGTTCAATAAAAAAATCCTCGGAATCCTCAGTCCAGAATCTTGATATTAAGTATTCAGTTCTTTTATAAGCTTCAAGATTCAAATTTTCGCAATCTCTTAAGTAATCAAAAGCTTTTTTCGCAGCTACTGTTTTGGGCTCACCCCAGGATTTCTCTACTAACTTTACTCCCTTCAAACTTTCACTTGCCCACCCGGCTATCTCATTTAAAGCAGCATTTAAATTCGCTATTAAATTCTCATCTACGCTTTTTTTCAAAAAAAGTAAGGAATTTAATCTAGCTATCTCACCTGCATAGATAGAGTACAAATATAGACAAATCGCGGCAGACTTTAAGTTGTCAAGATCCATTTGTGCAGGAGTTCAATTAAGCAAACTCAAGCTGAGCTAACGATTTAAACTGCGAACAAAATTCAACCAACAGCTCTACAGAGTAGGCTAGGTCATTCCAACTAACTACTTCAACTTGAGAATGCATATAGCGGTTGGGAATGCCTATACTTGCAGTTGCCACTCCTTCTTTTGTTACTTGTATCGCGTTCGCATCATTGCCTAGCGCTCCACCAACGACATCCAATTGGTAGGGGATCTTCTTAGATTCGCAAATTTTGAAAAGAATTTCATTTAGTTTGGGATTAGCGTTCGGGCCTACAACTATAGCTGGACCTTTGCCAAGCGCAATTTTAGTTGTTTTTGTGTCATCCCCACCAGGATTGTCAGAAGAGAACGTAACATCCACAGCAAATCCTACAGAAGGGCTTACTGAGTAAGCGCTCGTTCTTGCTCCCCTAAGTCCAATTTCCTCCTGAACTGTGCTAACGGCGTAAAATGCGCAATTTAGTTTTCTCGTTGAAAGGAGTCTTAAGGCTTCAAATGCAACAAATACACCAACTTTATCATCTAAACCGGGAGCTGAGATTAAATCGTTTTTTAACTCTTGAGGGACTAAATCAAAAGTAACCGGGTCACCGATGCTAACAAACTTTTCGCAGTCCGACTGATTCTTGGCTCCTATGTCAATCCAACACTTTGATAAATCAAGAGTCATCTTCTGTCTCTCTTCTTGTCCTTGAAGGTGAATTGGCTTTCTTCCAAAAACTCCTTTAATAGGTCCTTTTTTAGAGTGAATAACGCACACTGATCCTGGCACAACTCCAACATCTATACCACCAACTGCCGTGACGTTAATAAATCCTTCTTTGGTAATGCTCCTCACCATAAATCCTATCTGGTCGCAGTGCCCAGCAACCATTATTTTTATAGCGTTAGAAGCTTTAATCCCCGCTATTAGATTACCATGCAAATCAACTTTTACTATCTCTGCGAATCTGGAAATATACTCCTTGATGTACTTTTGGATTTTAACTTCAAAACCCGAAGGGCTGGGTATTTGAAGCAAGTTTAAAAAAAACTCTTTATTTATTTTGGACTTAGTCATAACAAATCTCAGTTTAGCATCATTTTTTATTAATTAAAGGGAAATTTAAATTTTCGAGTCTTGAAGACCTTCTTTAAATTCCGCTCTAATTTTCTCAAAGTCTTCAAGCTCCTCAAGACTTGCGATTTGCAAGGTCTCCAAAAACTTTAAAGTTGTAACGTAGCTACCATTTTCTTCCTTTACGAGGCCAAGATCCTGAAGAGCACTCAAAGCTTGAGAAGAATCTACCCCTCGAAGAATTTTTAAATCCTCTTTTGAACAAGGCTGCAGGTAACTGACTAAAGCAAGTGTTTCAATGAGAGGCTTTGACAAATCTTTAAAAGTTGAAATGCCGAAATTTCTTAACAAAGTTTTATACTCCTCTTTCAATGTGCAAAAAATTTTACCTCCAACTATCTTCAGTTCCAGGACTTCGTCGTTCATATTTACGAAGTTAATTAAATCGAACAGTTCTATCTGGGTAAGATTTAAAAAATCGCCTACCTTTTTTAAACTCAAGCCGTTATGACCTGAAGCTAAAGCCAAAGCTTTTAGTTGACTCGCGCTGGTCATTTCTTTCTAAAACACAGATTTTGAAATTTTTTGGGAAAATTGCCCGGAATTTATCAAAATATCATTATCCACTTTTTCAAATTCAAAGTCGCACTCTTTCAGTAAATCTAAAGCTGCTAAGAAAAATCCGAGGCACTCAGCTTTAGTTTTTGAAACTTTCTTCAAGGAGATTTGCTTGTGCTGTGAAATCAACCTAACAAGAGATTGTTTGAACTCTGCCAAATTTTTTAGTCTGTTTAAAAGCCTTACTGAAAGCCCGCTTAAAAACTGACTTTTTCTCCGAAATTTTTCTAACTTGCTTTTTACAGCCTGAAGTAAAGCATTTCTTAATCTTTTGGCATCTCCAAGCGCCGCAGCTTTGGCCAGAACAGAACTTTTTTGATAAGATACAAGCAAGCCATTTATTATTTTGCTTGCACAAGCAGCTAAGTTTGTTCTTAATAACAGAGCACTGTTTTCTTCAACAAGACTATCCAATACCAAGGATTTCTCACTTTTTAACTCGAGAAGTTCCAACAATTTCAGCTCTAAAATATGAGCTAGAACTGCGAGAGCTGCAGCTTTTTGCGCAAAGAGTCGGTTGCTTTTTAGGATTTGATCACAAACACTAACAAGCCTGACAGCCCTTATGTCAAGATCCCTCTTCCTACACAAATGATAGAGAATTGTAATGTCTCCTTCGAAACAATCTAAAACTAACTGGGGCAGGGATCCATGGTCTGAGAACATTCAAAAGAAAATTATAGTTTTAGCTGGAGCTTTGTCAAAGGAAAAAATTTTAAATTTGTCCAATCTTGATACAAACGGCAAGAAAAGTATAGACTGAAGAAGTATGAATGTTTTTCATAAAGCTCTCTTAAGGCTTAAACCCGTTTTAGAAATTCAGTCCTTTAAAGAAGATTTCTTGGACACTTTAAAGAGTCCAGAGTTATTTACTGAGTTTTCAATTCCAGTCAAGCTTGATAGTGGGCAGATCAAATTATTTCATGGTTTTCGAAGCAGGCACTCTACCTTATTGGGGCCAGGCAAAGGTGGAATAAGGTTTCACCCTAGTGTGGACGCAGACGAGGTAAAAGCCTTATCTTTTTGGATGACTATAAAGTGCGCAGTAGCCGGATTACCGTTTGGTGGTGCAAAAGGTGGAGTTGCGGTTAATCCCAAAGATCTTTCAGTTTCAGAACTTGAAAGACTTTCAAGGGGTTACGTACGGTGTATTCATCAATTAATTGGCCCTGATATAGATATCCCAGCTCCTGATGTTTACACTAACTCAAAAATTATGGCCTGGATGACCGATGAGTATTGTAAGCTAACTGGCAAGCTGGATCTAGGAGTTTTCACAGGGAAGCCCGTCGACTTTGGTGGATCCCTTGGCAGAGAAGAAGCTACCGGGAGAGGAGGATTTTATGTATTGCAAACAATTCAACATCTTTTAGGTTTGCCAAAATCAGGGGCAAAAATTGCAATTCAAGGCTTTGGAAATGTAGGGAGCAGTTTTGCTAGGCTAGCCCAATTTCAAGGTCACAAGATCGTGGCGGTCTCGGACTCTCAGACTGCTATTTTTAATCCAAACGGATTTGATGTTGAAGCCTTAGTTAAACATAAAGCTCTGTATGGTTCGTTAAGAAGTGTTAAACTTAACAACGGCAAAATTGAGGAAGATTACGGCGAAGTCATTAGCCATGATGATTTGTTAACGCTTGAAGTAGACTTTTTAGTTCCATGTGCCCTGGAAGATGCTATAACAGAAAAAATCGCGAAAGATCTCAAGGCTAAGGTAATAATAGAGTTAGCAAACGGCCCAACTACTCCGGAGGCGGAGGTTGTGCTGGAAAGTAAAAAGACTGTAGTTATACCCGATGTTCTAGCAAATGCAGGCGGGGTAATTGTTAGTTACCTTGAATGGGTTCAAAACCGCTCTGGTTACTATTGGTCGGAAGATGAAGTTTTTTCAAAACTCCAACACCTCAGCTCTAAGGCCACTGAAACACTGTGGAATACCAGCAAAGAAAAAAACTGCTCTTTAAGAACTGCCGCTTACTTACACGCTTTGCTCAGGCTTCAACAAGCTTTTTTAGCTAAAAAATAAGTTACCCCCTGTCATCCTTACTTTTCTTGGATAACAAGGGGTAACGATTCTTAGAGTAGCCGAGTCAGGGAGTTGAAACCGAGTTATGGACAGGCTGCTCCACGAGCTACACCCACGATCCCGTTTGCGGAACCAGCTGAGTTATAACAGTATCTTTGGGTTCCGGAGGGATGTTCAGCAAAGGCTGCCCAAGCAGATGAAGAGGCTGAGGTGATAGTGACTGTTACGCCGTTGCTAGGCCTAAAACCATAAGACTCAAGGGCGGTTAAGGTGTTAGCGTAAGCCTCATTATCAACAAAGTGTGCCTCTTGAGCTGTCATAAGATTTCTCAAGTCAGATTGAGCTCTTGCATTAAAAGCTCTTTCTCTGTACCTTTGAAACTGAGGGATAGCTATTGCGGCAAGAATACCAACAATAGCTACAACAACCAATAGCTCAATTAAAGTAAAACCCTTTTTGCTATTTACTTTCTTCTTTTTCTTCTTAGTGCTCATACTTTTTACCTCCAACACCGTTTGCACCTGCAAGGAATGTGCCAAACTTGAGTTTGTTTTTGAATATCTCCAGAATAACTATAGATGACTATAAAAGATGACAAAGTTGCTTTGTTTTCTAAGGTTTGACAGACAAAATTTGTTAGATTTTTTTTACAACTTGACATTTTTTGTCTGCATTGGCAGGCAAAAGGGGGATTGTTTGACAAGAGCTTAAGTTTTGAGCTAGAGTTCTGGTTGTGAAAAGTCTTAAAGTTGAGATTTCTGATGGGGGGTTTGTTTACTTTCATCCTCAGGTTTTTGTTACGGCTGAAGGCGTGAAATATCTAAAGCAACCTGGCTTAGTCTTGGTTAGCAAACCTAGCTTCTCAGTTCACCATTTACAGGGATATCTAGCTGGCTTGAACGAGGAATTTTGCGACTATTTGGAAGATGACTGGCTGAAACTAAGAGCGGGAGAAGCTTTAATAAAATTTGCAGGCCAGTGTTGTTATGCAAGTTTTGGCAAAAACAGGACACGCAATCAAGAGATTAACAAGTATCTCACCAATTTAAAATCTTCAAAACACGGCTCAGTTTTTGAACATGCTAATTACTCTTTTTTAATTTATGGCGTATCGAGGAGTTTAACTCACGAGTTCATCCGCCATAGGGCAGGGTTTGCCTACAGCCAATTAAGCCAAAGATATGTTGATCAAAGTGTCTTAAGGTTTGTTGAAAGACCCGAATTTCAGGTTGATCAACACTTACATAAAGCCTTCGAAGAAAGAATTAACATCACGTATCAACAGTACTTAGAGCTTAGAGAAGCTCTTATGGAGAGAGAAAAGGAGGTGTTAGGTTCTTCGTCATCGAAAACTGTAGCTAGGAAAAAGCTCAACCAAGCCGCAAGAGCGGTGTTAACAAACGAAACTGAGACAGTTTTGGTAGTTACCGCTAACGTTAGGGCTTGGCGGCATTTCATAGAAACTAGAGCTAATCCACACGCAGAGCCAGAGATTAGGATTTTGGCTTTTTTGTTGTTTCAGGCATTGCACGCGATCGAGCCAAATTTATTTGGGGACTACGAGGTAACCGAGAGCTCCGATGGGTTTCCCTGTGTGACTACCTCGTACCAAAAGATTTAACCTGGTAGCTAAACTTAGTAACAAATTTTATTAAGTTTTTGATCACCTCACCCCCTTTTGCCCAGGGCTTCATAGCGGGTAATGAGACAAACTCGGTAAAGTGTTTCAAAACCTTGTTCCAATTTATGCTACGGGCTTTACTTAAAAGCTTGTGTATTTTATCGGCTAACTTTTTAGCTTTTTTGTCCAGTAGAGTTTCTTCAACAAATTTTAGAAACTCACTTACTAACATTTTGAGTTGGAAAAGCGCACCTTCATCAGGTTTAATCGAAAAATTTTTATTTTTAGCTCCTTCCGGAGCTAGTTGGGATGAAACTGGATTAAACTGATTGGGCGCTATTACTTCAGTTGACTCTGGAACTTCATCCCAGTATCCCACAAAATCTCTTGGCTTCGTTTCAGAGGGTGAGGTTGGTTGTATTTGACGCGACTTGGAGTCAACTCGACTTTGGGATATCTCAGTGACATTTTCTTCGCAGCTCTTTGAGTTGGCTTTTGGAGCTGATTTTGGTGATATGAAATCAAGCAATTTTTCCAATGTAATACCTAACACGAGGATGAATATTTCTTTAAGCTGCTGTAAGACGACCTTTTTAAAATTTTTTGGCAACGTATCGTTTGGAGATTGTTTACTTTCTTTCTGAGAAGGCCTCTTTTTTTGTTGTTTGATTCCTAAAATATCAGTTTTAATAAAATTGGTGGAGCTAGTTATCTGTTTAACACTTAACATAGGTCTCTTAAATTCGAATCGTAAATTCAAATGAAAAAGTTGTCTGCGTATTGAAAAAGTCTAAGGCAACTGTTGGGGGCTTTTTGATAGCTTAGTCTAAAGTAATCTGCCTGCAAATCTGAGTTAATCTTTGACTATTTGTCTCAAGCTCTTTATTCCCTCGAAATATCAAATAATTTGATTGAGAGAAATTCAGACTGTGTAAAGATAACTTAATGCGAACTATCAAGCTTCGTTTAGTTTGGACGCTTATATAGCTAATCTTTCTTCCATCGCCATCGATAATCGGCAGTCTTAAACGAGGTTTACATTGAAAATTATTAATTCGCACTCTGGCATACAAAACTCCCGTCCCTGCTCCTGAGAGTTGGCTAATTATTTTATCTGGGCTAGCCTTCCTTAATTTAAAAGAGTTTACAACAATATCTTCTTGCTTATCTGGAGCAAAAGCCATTGTGCCTTCAGACCTTGAAAATGCTAAAGATTTAACAACCCGCCCTTCATGGTTGATAAAATCTATCTTAGCTCCTTCGGCTCTAAGTTGTTCAAAAGTTCTTCTTCTCATTTTGAAGGAAATCTGAATGCCTCCTTCACTGTGTAAAGCCACATACACTTTTAGGCAATTTTCACGGTTTTCATAAAGACATCCCTCCAAAATTAACTCGGTTGCACGTTTTTGATCATTGGTAGCAAACTTTGTATATTTGGCAATCCAGTCCCTACCTGCCACAGAAATGGCTGAGCTTATGTCTTGTGTAAAAGGATACAGAAAATCAAATATATGCCTTGGGCGATCAAAATAAATTAAAAAATTTGAGGAGATTGTTACAAAGTTTATCGGTTTCCCAAAATACAAACCGTAAGTCGCATGTTTAAGTATTTCGCCTTCATCAGGGTTTTCAAATGTCTCACTTGGGACATCGTTCAATCGAGCAGCAAAATTTTCAGAGAAAAAACTATGTCTGTAGACGATTCTCTGTGGCTGCTCAAAGTACTCTTCCTTATCTTCGATTAAGCTTTTAAGTGCTAATACGCAGCCATTTCGAATTCTAGCTCTAAGAGAAGAGGATTTTTTGCATGTTTTAAAAAGCCTTGATTTTACCATCTCCGGAGTGAAAGAGGGGGCCAGTGAAAATGTAATCGCAGCCGCCGCTGAAACAAAAGGAGCAGCCATGGAGGTACCCGATAAGAAGCCAAATTGATTGTTAGGTAGAGTTGAGAGAATGTCGAATCCCGGCGCAGCCACCGCTACCGATCTCCCGTAATTGGAAAAATAACTTAAATATCCGCTTGGATCTATTGAAGCCACTGAAAGAGAGGCAGAGTAATTAGCAGGATAAAAAGGATTTTCGTCATTAGAGAGACCCGAGTTGCCTGCTGCCGCTACGATTAAAACTCCCAAATCGTTAAGCTCTTTGAATAATCTATCCAAGACTTCGCTGTAACCCCCGCCTCCCCACGATGCGTTAAGCACTTTAATTTGATATCCTCTTAAAACTAAGCTCTTTACGTAATTTAGACCCCTGACTATTGAGTCTAAAGTCCCATAGCCTCGATCATTTAGAACTTTAACTGGGAGAATGGTAGCTTCGTGCGCTACTCCTACTGTTCCGATGCCATTTTTTGATGATGCTATGATTCCAGCGACATGGGTCCCATGTCCATGTCTATCAAGAACATCTCCTGAGTTATCTACTCCATTCCAGCCATAACGGTCATCAGGAAAACCATTCTCATCATCATCTAAACCGTTATCGGGAATTTCTCCCTCGTTCTTAAACACATTACGCACTAAATCAGAATGGTTAATATCTACGCCCGTATCTGTAACAGCTACAATAATCCCTCTCCCTGTATAAGCCTCAGACAGCTCCTCCCAATTTCCGTCAGATATATAGTTGAGTCCCCACTGATAAGGTCTTAAGGAATCTCTCTGTGTTACAGCTTCTGAATTAACAAAGAAAACCATATTTGGAGAGCATGCCTCGATGTTCTTAATTATGTTTTTTAGAACCCAACATTCTAATTGGTCCTCAAAATCCAGTTTTTTTAGCGCTAGTCCAGACCTAGTTATTTGGTAACTGCTCTCAGTCAGTTGTTCAACCTCGAAGCCCAAGCTTTTAAGTTTTTGCTCAACAACTCCTAAATTAAGTCGATCCCCTGAAATTACAAAGCTATTTTTTACTATCCAGCCCTCTTCGGCAAAACACAAGCAGAACACAAAATGAAAGAGAAAAAGAAGCTTAATCTGCACTTATCTGGCATTAGATTCGCCACAAAAGAGCCATTTCTTTAGAAAAAAAACTCTGTGGAAAAAAATCTCTAAAGGTTTAAAATAGATGATGATTAGAGTCTTTTTAGGTTCATTTTAGGGTTTTTGATGGGGTTTGTTATTGGAGCTTTTATTACCGTTTTTTTAATAAAGCTTAATATTATCTCTGGAATTACTCAAGAACTCGAAAGCGACTCCTACGAGTATGCATGTTATGCAAAAAACCTTGTTAACAATTTTTCTTACCGTTGTTTATACCAAACAGGCAGATCTGAGTATGTAGGCAGGGAGTTCCTTGCTTATCGGCCCTTTGGCTATCCTTTTCTGCTCGCAATTTTCAAAGGCACTTTTGGCGCGAGTTGGATCAAAGCTGCTCAGATATTTCAAGCATTTTTAGAATCATTAACGGTGGTTGGGATGATATTTTTAAACTCCCTTAGTGCTAAAGCTACTTTTGTACTTTTGATTGCATTTTTCAATATTTGGACGCCACTTATTTTGACGGAGTCAGTTGCATCAAGTTTAATTTTTCTTGCATTCATCACTTTCTCATTCAGGCCTATTTTGGCAGGTTTGCTGATTGCTAGCGGGGTTTTTGTTAAACAAACTTTACTATTGGCAAGTCTTCCGTATATTTTTTCTAGAAAAATTGTATTTTGCGTAGTTTTTATATCGTTGAGTCTAGGTTTTGTAGCTTTTTCAGTGAGAAATTTCAAAGAGTGCAATCGTCTAACTCCGTTGACATCAAACTTTTACAGGCATGCATTGGATGGCTTAGGTGTTAACCCTTTTGATTTTATTACTAGCGTGAAAAATGTGCCTTGTTGGGAGTTTAAGTTTAATGACACTCTTAAAAATGTTTTTTTTAAACATCTTGTTTCAAACTCCAAAGAAGTTGCGTCGATTTACAAAGAGCGTTTCTTGACATTTTTTTCGGCAAATCTGTTAAAAGACTTTATGCCTGTCCTACGCCTCAGTTTTCAGTCGGATGATTTAAAAGCCTTTTATAAGGCTAGCATAGAGTTTTACTCTCACGTGTTTTGTTTATCTTTATTGGGTAGTATAGTCGTTTTTGTTTACTTGCCCCAGTTTCGGCTTATGGTAATGGGGCTGTGGATTTTTGTGGTTATTCATCCCATACTGAGCAGAACAGATTTTAGATTTTTAAGCGTTTTAGCCTACTTTTTATTCTTTAATTTGGGTCTGCTGGTTGATTTTTGCATTTCTAAAATTAACGTGCATCACGCTTTGCCGTTACCCTCAAGTTTTATGTTAGATAGTTTCAAAATTGAAAAAAAGCAACTTAAAAACTAAACCCTTAAAAAAAACTAGCTTATATAAATTTCAAAAAAAATCAAAAAAGCTAAACTAGTTTTCCATTAAGCGTATTAAGCAATAATTTAAAACTTCAAAAATGGCCTCCTAGATCCAACATTATCAAAACTTCATCGGCTTATTTTAGGCTTGACTTTTTGCTGAGCTTTAGTTTGTGTTGCTAAAAATTAATTGTTTTGATATCATTAAAAGCTACCGCGGGGTAGAGCAGTCCGGTAGCTCGTCGGGCTCATAACCCGAAGGTCGTAGGTTCAAATCCTACCCCCGCAACCTTTCTTTTTCTTCCTTCTTTCTATTTATTCTTTGTTATTTTTGCCCAAGGGAGGGTTATAAAAGTGTGATACCAGTCTAGGGACTTAGGCTTAGCAAAAACCTTATTAAATAAATCTTCTGTGAAGCTCTTACTTTCTGAAAACGGCTTTTAACAAACTCTCCTAAAGAAAAATACAACCTCTTCAAGATGCTAGCAATCTAAGCATCATTTAGCCGCAAATTTACAAGTTAGCTAAAAGTGTTTTGGTAGCTTTACAGACTTATTTGATTAACTCAAAGAGGGTTATTAAAAGATTTGTTGATCTTTTATGGATTTAGAGTATCTGGTTGATTTCTTCGATCTTAAAGCTTAAGTTTTTTGCTTTTAACTTTGAGTAAATTTTTGGCTTAAGCGATTTTCTGATGGAAAAAAAGTTAAGTCCACTACGGGTGACACTTAAAATCTAGTTGTGAAACTGAGTGTGGGTAGAACTGTATATTACAGCTACCTTGTGGTTGATTGTTCGTCAAAAAATAAAAACATCCAAGCTTTAAAACAGAAGTAATTAAAATTGAGCCCATAGCCCTAAGCTTAAATCTCGCAACCAACTTCTTAAACAGCAATCTTTCACAAGTCGATTCAACAACATGTTGCACGGAACTGCACGTTTTAGAACGAATTCTCGGCTTTAATTTAAGGAGGCATAGTGATTAATTGGCAATTCTAAATTCTCGAGGGTGTACATTTAGAACCTTGACGAGAACAATTATGAAAGAAACAGGCTTTGTTAAGTTTTAACTTATCTTCCAGAAAAGTTTGTCAGCAGCGATCAAAAACTGGAGTAGGCTTCAAATTTTCATCAACGGCTACTAACACAAGCTCAGCGGACGTCACATGAAAATTAGACACCATATCTAAGCCCCTCAAAGCCTGGACCTCTACTTTAATCGTTATGCTAGAACGACCTTTTTTGACAGTTTCGGTGTAAAAAGAGACGATATCTCCTACAAAAACTGGTTGATGAAAATTAACTTCTCTAACAATTTTTGTAACATACCTGGCTGGATACTCAAATCGAGCATGTTCTGAGGCAGCAAGATCTATCAAGCTTAAAATGTGTCCCCCAAAAATACTTCCCAAAGCATTTGTGTCTTTGGGCATCATAACCACTCGAAGGCTTAAGCGCGTAACCTGGCTCACTAGTCTACAGTCTTTCGTTTGTTTTAATTCTAGTAAATTAATTTGAGTTATTTAAATATTCTAGAGCACCAATGGAATATAACTAATCTTTTAGATTTAGCCACTCATTATTATTGTAGGGCTATTTGCCAGTTCTTATACAGGAAATACTTTTTACCTTCAAAGAAAAAAACAAGCTTAACTGATCTTTTTTCTTGTAGATCTGGGAAGATTCAAAAAGTTACAATCTAACTTAATTTAAACCTCGCTCTGTATGTAATAGAATAGCAAATAATAAGTTTTTTTCGGTAAATAAATGCTTCTAAGACTTTTAAAGAGAGTTTTTGGCACCAAAAATGAGCGTTTTTTAAAAAGTTTAAACCCATTGCTTGCTAGGGTTAATGAGCTGGAACAAACATACAGCACTTTAACTGACGATGATTTAAGGGCCAAAATTCAAGGCTTTCGAGAGGAAGTCCAGAAAGGTAGGAAGTTAGAGGAGATTGAACCTGATGTTTATGCGATTGTGAGGGAGGCTGCTAAACGAACTTTAAATATGCGGCATTTTGATGTGCAAATTTTAGGAGGGGCTACTTTGCATAGGGGCAAGATTGCTGAGATGAAGACGGGAGAGGGTAAAACTTTGGTAGCTACCTTACCTGCTTGTTTAGATTCTTTAGTGGGTAAACCTGTATTCATAGTAACTGTCAATGATTATCTAGCTAAAAGAGACGCTGAGTGGATGGGCGAAATTTATAATTTTCTTGGATATCGAGTGGGAGTCGTTCTTAATGGGCAAAACCAAGCAGAAAAAATCAAAGCTTACAGAAGCGACATAGTTTATGGCCAAAACAATGAATTTGCTTTCGATTATCTAAGAGATAATCTTCGATATCACGGAGAGCCTCTTCAAGCTGAACACTATTTTGCAATAATTGATGAGGTAGATTCGATTTTAATAGACGAGGCTAGAACGCCATTAATCATTTCTGGTCCAGCGGAAGATCCCTCCCAAAAATACATGATAATAAACAGCATAATTCCGGAGCTTCAAGAAGGGGAACACTACCAAATCGATCTAAAGTCTAAATTCCCCTATTTAACTGAGGAAGGAGTTAGGAAAATTGAGGAGTATCTTAAGATTGATAACCTATATGATCCCAAGAACATTGATTATCTCCACATCACTCAGAACTGCTTGAGAGCCCACAAAACCCTTCATAAAGATCAGGATTACGTTGTTAAAAACGGCAAAGTAATAATAGTCGACGAGTTCACTGGACGGCTGATGGAGGGTAGGCGCTGGTCTGGTGGACTTCACCAAGCGGTAGAAGCCAAAGAGGGAGTACCCATTCAACGTGAAAACATCACTCTAGCATCAATTTCGTTTCAAAATTATTTCAGAATGTTTAAAAAACTAGCCGGTATGACAGGCACAGCTGATACGGAAGCCGAGGAGTTTAAAAAAATTTACAACCTGGATGTCGTTGTAATACCTACTCACAAGCCCATGATAAGGCAGGATTTGGATGATAAGATTTTCCCAACTAAAGAAGAGAAGTATGAGGCTATAGTTGAAGACGTACTCGAAGCTTACCAAAGAGGTCAGCCAGTTTTGCTGGGCACAACTAGTATAGAGCAAAGTGAGTTTCTTAGTAGACTACTTCTTAAAAAAGGAATAGCTCATAATGTTTTAAACGCAAAGCATCATGAAAAGGAGGCTGAAATCATAGCGCAAGCTGGCCGCTTTAAAGCTGTAACCATAAGCACCAATATGGCTGGAAGAGGTACTGATATAATTTTAGGGGGTAATCCTGAGTTTTTAGCAGCAAAAGAGGTTGGGACGAAGAATAGAAACTCTCCGAAGTTTAGGGCTGCATACGAGAAATTCAAAAAAATTTGCGACCAAGAGAGAGAAAAAGTGATTCAAGCAGGAGGTCTATTTGTAATAGGAAGTGAAAGACACGAAAGCAGGAGAATAGACGATCAGCTACGAGGTAGAAGCGGGAGGCAAGGTGACCCAGGCTGCTCTAGGTTTTACATATCTCTAGAAGATGATCTTTTAAAAAGATTTATACCTGAAAAATTGCCAAATTTCGCGAAAAAATTAAAAGGAGAAAGTCATGCAGGGCAGATGGTAAATTGGTTAACAAGGACTGCGCAAAAAAAAGTTGAAAATTACCATTTTGAAATTAGAAAGCATCTTTTAGAGTATGACAATGTTTTTAACAATCAGAGAACTGTTGTTTATACCATCAGAAATAAAATTTTAAGGAAAGACCAGATTTCAGAGCTTCTATCAGACATCATACTAAATCTTGTATCTGGCGCGGTAGAAGTGGATAAAGCTCAGTTAGGATCGATATTGGATTTAATTTCAAAGTTGAGTCCCGACCTTGCCCGCACTTTAGAGGGAGATATTGGTAGTTTAGATCCGGACTTTTTAGAAGTTGAGATTAAAAAACTAGTAGAATCAAAAATAAAGCTCTTACAAGAAGCCTTGGATCAGCTAAAGAGTGAGCTTTCCAAGAAAAACCTGCCAGTTGAAGTGCAAACCGATTCCAGAGAGGTGATCAAAATAACTATTCTTGAGATTTTAGATAAATATTGGAACAAACAGCTGCAAGATTTAGATAAGTTAAGGGAGGGCATAGGTTTTAGGGGTTACGGCTTTAAAAATCCCGTCTATGAGTTTCAGCAGGAAGCTTTTAAGCTGTTTCAGCATTTCATTGCCTCTACTTACGCAGCTATGGTGTTGGCCTTTCTAAAGCTAGAGGTAATATCTGTAGAGCAGATTGAGGAAGCTGTGGAACAAGAAATAAAAAGAGCTGCAGTGGTAGCCAAGGCGCGGGTGTAACTTGCTAAACAAAAAAGCAGGGCTTTATGTTCATATTCCTTTCTGTTCTAGGAGATGCCCTTATTGTGACTTTGTAGTAATAGTGCAAGACTCAAGCCTACATTATGAGTACTTTAAAGCAGTTCTGAGTGAGGTAGAAGAAAGAGAAGAGCTCAAGGATTTCACTTTTGACACTTTATACGTTGGAGGGGGTACTCCGAGTAAATTTAATTATCTAAGCGATTTAATTGAAGAGTTATTAAAAGCCTTAAGTTTTAGTACGAATCCAGAAATTACAATTGAGTTTAATCCAGAGGATTTAACAGACCTCAAGATTCAAGATTTAAAACATTTTAAACCTAGAGTGAGCTTAGGGGTTCAGAGTCTTAACTTAAAAGTATTAAACTTTTTAGGTAGATCGCATTCAAGATCCGATGTTGTTGCTGGTATCTCCCAGTTAACAACCAATGGTTTTGAAAATATCAGCGCTGATCTTATTTATGGAGTACCAGGTGTCAAAAGAGATATTTCTGAAGAGGTTCAAGTTTTAGTGGGGCTAGGGGTTAAACATATTTCAACGTACTTGTTAACTATCGAGCCTGGCACTCATTTTTACTCGTCACTGAAGTTGAAGATTAATAAAAGTCAAGAAAAAGAGTGGGAAAGCATCTGTTCTGTACTTCAAAATTTTAATTTCCAACACTATGAAATTTCTAACTGGGCAATTAAGGGATATGAGTGTAATCATAACAAAAAGTATTGGAAACACGAGACGGTTTTTGGTTTAGGCTTAGGCGCTGTAAGTTTTTTTAAAAAAAATAACAGTTGGACCCGAGTTTACAATTTAAGCAGTCTAAAAGATTACCTTAGCTCAAGAGTAAAACAAGGGGCTTCTGAGGTTTTAGACGCAATTTCTCTGGAAAAAGAGAAACAGATTTTTCATTTAAGAACATTTAAACCTTTCTTTCCGCAAAAACCACAAATCCAATCCAAGCTGCAGGTTCTCGAGGAACAAAATTTTTTAATTAAATCTGACCGAGGGTATAAGCTTACTTCAAAAGGTGTTTTAAGTATTAATGATCTAGTCAGGCTTTTAGTCTTCTAAGAAAAAGCTGTTTAGGGATTTTTTGATTTGCTAAACTCAGTAAAAAGTCAAATTTTAGGCGTAAAATTTAAGTTCGTCAAAAGATTTAGCGGAAAACTCTACAAATTAGGCTTTAGAAAAGCCAACGCAATTTCAGGAAATTTAACACTAAAAGCTTAACAGCAAACAAAATCAGTCTAAGCCTATTTAGGAATTAAAAGGCTTCAACATAATTTTTGTTCTTCTAACTAAAATAAGCAGGTGTGGGTGCTTTAAAACACCCAGTAAACAATAAATGTGGTTACAATAAAGCGAGTAAATTTTTTTCTATATTTGTGACTGAGTTAGTTACATTTTCAGTAAGGGCTTTCCAAAAAATATATAATCACAATACGTCGGCGCCGAGCTGGCTAAATAGAAAACTATTACGTGCCTAATCGTGCGCCTTTCAAATATCTGTTATTATTGAATTGAAAGTTTCTAACTTGCTGAGCTTAACTGGATTTAACGCCAGTCTTTGCTAAGAATGGCTTTGAATCACAAAGTCTAAACTGTGAGAAAACCACTTAGTACTTTGATTTTCTAGTTAATTTATTCGCAAAACCCAAACTGTTTAAGTAATTAAAGGGAGCTCCAATTATCCTGAGAAAGAACAAAGATGCAACCTATAAAGTTAACCTTGCTTGCTTTTACTAAAACTTACTGGCAGTTCTTCAAGGAACAAAAGCTATGAGTTTCGCAAAGCCCTCTCACCGCAATTAGCTCTTTTAGGCTTTAAACGGTGAAAAATACCGCTCTTTCATCCTACGGAGGGGAGTTATTAAACCCTCGCTTTGGTATTTAGCGTCCCCCTTAAATAAAAAGGGGTAACGCTTTATTTGCGCTAAACAATCTTAGAACACCCTTAAGGGCAGGTTGTTGAGCTTGAAGGCAAGGATGCTATATGGTTTAGCAGTGCTTGATAGGCTTGGTCTAGTTTTTTCATTTCATTATCTAACCGTGCCAACTTTCGCTTATTTCTTGTTAACAAGTACCTGTATTTCGAGTTCAAAGCTCTCACTGCGTTTCTAATAGAGGCACCAGAACTAGACACTTGATTATAAAGCGGTAGATAGCTGTGGCTGGAGCACTGAACGACAGAAGAACTGCATTGAGTTATAGTTGCCGGAAAGTTCTGCCAAATAAAGGTCCATGTTACGGCAAAGTGTTTTTGTAGGTTGTTTTGAACAGTAGCAAACTCTTGCCTAACTCTACGATATCTTTTTATTGATCTTAGCTCACCTGCACTGGAGAGCCAGTTCAATGCTTGAGCTCGAAGAGAGCGTAAGGATAGGTCCAATAATCTGGTTTGAGGCGTAAAGTCGCTTGAGCTGCAAGATACACAGCTCGAGTTATCCCCGCCACATACAGCACACAGATCTACGGGTTGATTGCAAGGGGTCTGGGTCGGAGAAGGACTTACTGTTTGAGTCGCTGTGGGGGTTACAGTTGCTGTACTGGATGGAGTGACATTGGGGCTTGGGGTTGGCTGAGCTGTTGCAGTCGGCGGCAGGGTACCGCTTGGCGTAATGCCCACAGAAGGTGTCTTAGTGCTTGTTGGAGTCACAGTTGCCGTTGGTGTAACAGTTGGAGTAGGGGTAGGAGTCACGCATTTAAATGTGAAAGTTACTGGGCAGTCGTTCCCGCTTTTAGCATACAGGCAATTAGGATCGGTGCTTCCAAAACAGAAAAGAACGGCTAAAAGGTCAGCATCATCTACATTACCGTCATTATTTATATCCGCTGCTAAACAACAATTGGGAGCATTCAGTTCAACTTCTTGCCCGAAATTAGATAGCGCAAAAAGAAGATCACCATTATCTACCTGCCCGTCACCATTTAAATCAGCTATACTATTTGAAACCTGAGAGCCAAAACTAAATAAAATTTCTAAAACTACGGAATCATCTATTAATCGCTTCTGCTTGCAGGAGTTGGCAAAATTGAACAGAACCTCTAATAAATCTGCATCATCAACTGTGCCATCCCCAGTAATATCCGCACTTTTACCTGGAGAGTAATAATAATTATTAAAAGTCAAAGAGCAGGGCTCTGGGGAGCATTTGTATGTAGCTAAAAACCCGTTCGAAGAAGGCTGATCCAGTTGAATTTCACATTTATTTGGACTAACGCTCCAGCCATTTTCAGCAATCCCGGCTATAAAAGCCTCATCTAAACCTTCCTCTTCCAGAAATTTTCTAATTTCTTCCTGCAAATTAACTTTACTCTCTTCACCTGGTTGAGCTTGAATTTCAACCTCAATTTTTTGATTGCAAAGATAATTTTTACAAATAGGTGGCTGAGCAACCAGAAATAGGCTTAAACCTAAAAACGCTACAACCTTTATTTGATGCGAACTAATCATAGTTAACACTGTTAGACTATCAAAAGACCTTTTTTTAGTCAACTTTTACCCAAGGGTTACTTAAAATCTCGAGCTTCTAAGCAGTCAGGGTTTTTAGAGTGAAGCAAAATCCGATCCACTACCTAGCCCCAAGAGAGTCGAAGGCTAGGAAGATTTCATTTTAATCCCCAATAAATCCATATTTTTTAAAAAATTTAAATTTTAAACAAAGATACACTCCCTACAGACTATTTTTAATTAAGGAAGATGTAAAAAAATGCTCTACATAAATGACTTTAATCAAAAAAGAGGCTTATAAAGAAAAATTATAGCACAAAAACTTTATTAACCCAAACTTACAACAGTACATTAAAATTGATAAAACCTTTAAAGACATTCTATAGTTCATTTAGCGCACTTTAGTATCTTCTAGCAATAGACCAGGGATTCTGTTTGCTGCAGTAAGGTTAGAGTTTAATTCTTATTAAGGTTGAATTTAATTTTAGAAAAAGTAGACGTAAAAAGTTTAGAAAATTAAATAAATAAAATAAAAAACTTCCTCAAAGCTTCTAATAAAAAGTTTTTATTTACCTTCTTTAAAGTTATTCTATTCTTAAAAATGAAAATCTGCTCAGCCCTTTGTAGTTTTTTAGGCTTGACTGGCTAAATTAACTCAGATTTAAAATGGGTTCTAACAATTAAAACGAAATTAATGAAAGGTTTGTTTCTAAAATAGTCTTAGGTGTAGCCGTTTTGACTTTAAAAAAGTTGAAAATAAGCTTAAAAGGGCTGTAAACCTATCGAAAATTTTGGTGCTGCCAAGCGGTTTTTAGTTTGTATTATGGAAAAAGTGAAATAAATAAAACTACCCAAAAATGACAAATAGTTATATCTCAAGGTCTTCTCTCATCATGAATTTGCTCTTACCACTAAACTAAACGCCCAACGTTTAAATTCTACTTTCAGCCACTAAACTTAACTAATCTGAACAAACTGACAGACTTTTCAATCAAAAAGGCTCAAAGCAAAACAAGTTATTACAGTAAAGATTTTTAATTTTCCCCAAGTAGTGACCAAACCCAAAGACAACCCGCATAAATTTAATCATTAACCTCTAGTAGAAGAGTAGTCCCGGGTCAAGAATGCAGCCTGACCAACTTGAACGATTAAAACATTTAATTTCCTGCTTTATGCTGCTTGATGAAACAAGCTTAAAGAAAACTGAGAAATTCCAAGTTAAAAGGTTTACCTGCTAGGTAACCTATGGCAATCTCAGACAGTTTAAATGCTTTACAAGTGCAAGCAAGCTAGAGTTTTTGGTTGCCTTCGATGTATGCCTGGGGGGTTTTGATTAACAGAAGTTTTAGCTTTAATGAATTAAACTCAGTTGCTTTGAGGCTTGGGTTAAGTGTTGAATTTAAAATTGCCAAGATTTTTCCAGAATCCACTTTAAAGCTTAGGGGTTTTGACTACAACTGAGAGCGGAAATAGTTTAATAACAGTGCCCAATAATTAAGCCGATTAAGAGAAGCTTTTAGCCGACGCGCCCTAGCACGGAGCCATAAAACAGACTTACCTATATACATGCCTTAGGGAAAAGGTCAAATAAGGTTGAAATCAGTCCACTGTTCTCTTAATATAAAAATTTAAGGCGGAAGTAGCTCAGTTGGTAGAGCATCAGCCTTCCAAGCTGAGGGTCGCGAGTTCGAGTCTCGTCTTCCGCTCCAAGTTCTATTTCTTTACCTTTTGTAAGATTTTTAAAGCCATTAAAAGAATTAATCTTTGGATAAAGCAGCAAAGAAAGGCCTACTTAGGCCAGTTTGTCAATTGTCTGCAATTTTCTTTAAATGATTAAACAAGCTTCATCTAGCAATCTTTTGAGCTGCTCGCAAGGCCCTTTTATGCAACTGCCTATTGCCTCGCCAACCTTAAAGCTTCTTTGTAACAGGATAGGTAATTTGCAATCAGCCTTAATCTTCTCGATAGCCCTCAAGGCTTCTCTTTTACTAATCGGACTACTTTAAAAATGGAGCAACAACAATGGCTTTGATAACTCTCAGAGACCCCAGATAATTCAAGAGTTAGCTTAAGAATAATCTAGAGTTTGTACTTTTACCTCTTCTATGAAGTCGGCATGACGGTTAAACCCCTTAGAGAAAACGAATTCTTAAAAATCAGACCAATACTCCGTGCCTCAAAGACGTAGGAGTGAAGTGGTATCCGAAAATATTGGGCTCTTTGCTTCTACCCCCGTTAACCACTTTTAAAATTACTCAATTTAAGTTTCGACTTAGGATTTTTTGAATCTCATGCTTAAAGTGTAAATGCTTCTCTCTTTCAGTAGCGATCGTTGGGTATGAAAAAATCGGCATTTTTAAAGTACTCGGATCCCCAATGAAATCAGGTTTTAAAAACTTTTTTATGTTTTAATGTACAAGCATTAGCTCTTTAATAATTGCAATTTAGTACGTTATAGATTTGATCATTTAAACCCTGGTCACAATTTAGATTATTTTCTGTGACAGTCTTCGGTACTAAGTATTTAATTATGACGAAATATGTAAAAAACACAGTAAGCGAACCGTTAGATTATTTTGAAGTCAAATACACTTTTAACCTAGATCAGCTTCAACTCGAACAAAATACCCTGTGCACTAGTCAAAAACCTTCCTCTAGGATTGAGATCAGACAATAGACTTTCGTAGGAAAATTCCTTCTTTAAAATTTCGCCTACAGCATACAGAAACTTAAAACTTAATGTCGTTGATTTGGTAGCTAGGATACTAGTAAAAAAGAAAGGTTATTAGCTTCTGATCTGTTGATTTATTTTTATCAACTGCTATTCCTTCTTTAAGGTAGTTCTGTTAAAATAAATGCCACGGCATCTATAGGGGAGGGGATCCACCCGTTCCCATTTCGAACACGGAAGTTAAGCCCTCCACCGCCGATGATACTGGGAAGTCCCGGGAAAGTAGGTAGATGCCGGTTTTTCGTCTTCCAAGTTTTGTCCAAACGAAGAGTATCAAAAGTAAATTTCGCTTCTACCTATTCATTTTTGAAGACAAATTTAATGGACCCAAGAAATTGATACAAACTTCCGAAAGCCTTGTAAAGAAGCAATAACCTGACTTCAAACAAGTAATTGGAAACAATATATTTTTAAACCATCAAATGAATCTGTGGAGAATTCAGGCTTTGCTCGAAAATAAATTCGCTTCTTGGAACCTACTGATGGTTTTAGTTAAGCTTTTAAAAAGTACAATTTTAAAGTGGTGATTAAATTAAATCAGAAACCCTCAAAAGTAATTCTCTAGCTACTCTTCCCATTTTTTAAAGATTAAACACGCATTAGTCCCTCCAAAACCAAAAGAATTAGACATAGCATACCTCAACTCTGCTGGCCTAGCTATGTTGGGACAGAGGTCTAACTCTGAAGCTACGGGATCTACGTTTTTAAGATTGATAGTTGGAGGAATAAAGGAATTTTGGATTGCTAAACATGTAAAAACAGCCTCAATTGCTCCAGCAGCTCCCAAAGTATGCCCTGTCAAAGATTTAGTTGAGGAGACAACTGGTTTTTTAGCTACACCTGCGAAAACCTGCTTAATAGCTTCAGCTTCAGAGGCGTCTCCCGCAGGAGTGCTGGTGGCATGAGCATTTATATAATCTATTTCTTGCGGTTGTAAACCAGCTGACCAAATAGCAGCTTCCATACAAGCTTTAGCGCCTTCGCCCTTTTCTGAAGGCGCTGTTATATGATAAGCATCACAATTTGCCGCGTATCCGCAGATTTCACAAACAATAGAAGCCCCTCTTGATCTTGCAAAATTTAACTCTTCTAGGATTAGAGCGGCCGCGCCCTCTGCTATAACAAATCCATCTCTCTCAATATCCCAAGGCCTTGAAGCCTTCTCGGGCTCGTCATTCCTACAGGATAAGGCTCTCATAGCAGCGAATCCTCCCACGCCTAATGGTGTTATTGCAGCCTCGGCCCCTCCTGCAACAGCAATCTTTATATATCCATCTTTTATGTAACGGTAGGCTTCACCTATCGCGTGAGCTGAGCTAGCACAAGCGCTGGCAATTGCATAACTTAAACCTTTTAAGTGGTACTTAATTGACACATACCCTGATGCTAGGTTTGATATCATAGCGGGAATCAAAAAAGGGGATATTTTTTTTGGGCCCTCTTTAATTAAGATTGAGTGATAACGCTCCCAGTACTCGAGACCACCTATACCTACCCCAAGAATACAACCAGCCTCTGAAGGGTTAAATCCACTTAAGTTGCTACTGCGCCAAGCTTCTTGAGTTGCAGCTAACGCAAAATGGATAAAACGGTCCATTCTTTTAGCTTCTTTGGGATCTAGATAGTTATGCGGGTCAAAGTTTTTCACCTCTCCTGCTATCTGACTGGCGAAATTAGAGGCATCAAACAAAGTAATCTTGCTAATGCCGCTCCTCCCTTGTTTCAATGACTGTAAATTCTCCTCCTTACTCAAACCTAAAGGGGAAACGATCCCTAAACCAGTTATAACAACGCGCCTCGTCATTTCGACAGCAAATGATTATAAAAAATTAACCGCCAAAAATATAATTTAAAATCACCTCATTTTCCAGTTTTTAAACTGTAGCGCTAGTTTAACGAAACAGGGATACACAAAAAGACTGACGAGGTAAAGAAAAACCATCCCACAAACTAAAACTACACCTATAGAGTTGCGAGCTACAGCTCCTGCTCCTGTTGCGAGGACAAGGGGAATATGGCCAGCGATTGTTGAAATAGTTGTCATGGTTATAGGCCGCAGTCTATCGATTGCAGTTTTTACACACTCTTCTGTGTAATCATTCGCAGCTCTCTGGTTCAGCAAATTTGCCAAAAAAATAATATAATTTTTAGAAACTAAACCGGTTAACATCAACATCCCTATGGAGGAGTAAAAGTTGACACTAAATCCCAAAACAAAACAAACTAAATTTCCAATAAAAAAACTTGAAAGTGAGGATAACACTAACGTTATACTGGCCAACGTAAAGCTTTGGGTATAAGCAACAAAAAGAAGAAAAATAAGAGCCAAAGCAAAGGCATAAAGAATTTTTGATTCCTGAACATTTTTAATGTAATTTCTTGAGTCCCCCAAAGCTTCAAATGAAAATTCAGGTGGCATATTGCTCTTAACAATGTCTAAAGCCTGCTGAACCGCATCCCCAAGTGGAGTTCCGGGAAAAGGAGCACCTCTTAAAATTACTGCAAACTGTTGTTTCACAGACTGGTAAGCAGCAAGGTTGGGGCTCAATTCATAGTCAATGAAGCTTCCGATAAAATATTGTCGATCCTGCCACCTAAAAGGAATATGCTCGAAATCCTGAAGACTTCCCTCTTGAAGTTTGAGATAAACTCGATAGTTGGAGCCTTGTTGAGGAAAAATGCTAACAAAGTTATTAATAGTGAAGAAAGCTAACTCTTTTTGGAAGAAATTTATGTCTATACCATGATCGGCTAATTTTTTCTCATTTACTTTAAGTGTAACATTAAGCTTATCGCTCTTGGGAACACAATCAACGAAAGCAAAACTTCTAGTTTGTTTGAGGTAATTGGCAACTTGATCGCAAACATCTAATAAACCCAAATTTAAAAAAGGGCTCAGCAAAGCAATTTCAACCGGAAAAGTTCCAGCTGACGGAACTGGAGGAGGATTGACTGGAAGCAAGTTTCCGCTCTTAAAATTTCGAGAAGCCTTGTACAACTCCCGCTCTATTTCAAAGGCGCTCAGATCTCGTTCCGAGTAAGGAAGTAATCCTACTCCTCCAAAAGAGAAGTTTACTCCTCCCAATTGAAACACGTGTCTAACTGCAGGGACATTTTTCAATGTATCGTACCACTCATCCAAAATTTGGCTGACACGATTTGGTGACAAAAAAGTTGGCGTTTCAACCACGGTGAGAATAACACTTCTATCCTCTTTCGGTAGAAAATCTTTGCTCGAGAGATTGCTAAAAACCGGTAAAAAAGCAAGCAGTCCCAAGTAACTTAAAACTATTACCTTTGAATGACTTAAAGCTTTTCTGAGAAAATTTCCGTACAGCTGTTCAGTCTGTTTCCAAGGATTATTCCTAAATTTAAACCCTTGCTTATGAAGAAAAATTAGTAGCGTGGGGACTACAGTCAAGGAACATAAAAGCGAAGTTAACATCGCTAGAATTATTGTTAAAGCGAACTCCTTGAAAAGATCAGCCGTTAGACCTTCTTGAAATAAAAAGGGTAAAAAGAGAATTATCAGTGCAAGGTTAAGAACAGTCATAGGTTTCCAAAGACTTGTCAGAAGAGAGTAGATTGAAGCATTAAAGCTTGAACTATCTTCGCTTGACGCAAAAAACCTCTCAATTACAAGTATCATATCGTCAATCATAATTCCGACACTTAAAACTAAAGCCAGAATTGTTAAAAGATTGATTGAGTACCCAAATATAAATAAAAACGGTGCTATGATTAAAATGCTAGAAATTAATGATATGAAAGCTACTACAAAACTTTTCACATCCTGTAAACACAGAAATACAATCACTCCGACGATAATTAAAGTTTCCAGAAGAGTTTTTAGTATTTCTTTAATGCTTGCCTCTATGAATACCGAAGCATCATAAGGAACGGTAATTTCACCCAAAAATTTTTTTGCCTCTTTGAAAGATTCCAACCTTGATTTTACCTTTCTAAGAACTGACAAAGTATTTTCAAAAGGAGATACAAACACCCCTGCAAAAACAGCAGGTTGAGAATTAAAACGAGCCTGTATGTCAAAGTTCTCAGCTTCAACAATCACATCTGAGATATCGCCCACCGTTGCAGCACTATCTCTTAGTTTGAATTGCTTGAAAGCTAAACCTCCAAATGACTTAGCCAAAGTTGATAAATCAAAAAAAAGCCTGTAATCTGCTACGTCCAAATAACCTACCGGATAAGGCTGTGAAAAAGATCTGACTGCCTGCTCAAAAGTGCTAGGCGATAGATCACTCCTCTGCAAAGTCACAGGCGAGATTTTTAATTTAATAGCCGGTTTAGTACTGCCGATTAAAATAACATTTTGTACACCCTCTATTTGCGACAAATCTGGAATTGCTACTCTTTCTACCCAGTCGGCTACTTGGTGAATTGGCAAAGTGCCCGATCTAAAGCTAATGTACATATCGGCAACTTTACTATCCTGTTTTTGGACCTCTACTTTGGGCGGAAATGCTCCAAAAGGAAGCTCGGCTCTCGATTCTTGAACCCTAGCTAGAGCCTCAGACAGCGCCCTCTGTACATTAGCATTCGGACGAAGTATTAGCTGGTGAGTGGTTGAAAAGTCTTCACTGGTAGCAATGATATAATCCAGATCCGGCACCTTCGAAAGATAACGATTTAGCGGTGTTTGTATGCTACCAAAACTAATCTCAGAAGTTGCGCCAGGATAAAAGGTTGAAACCGTGATTGTGGCTTGATCGGATTGGGGGAAAAGTCTCACTGGGATAAAAAATATAGCCATTATTGCTAATGCTGAAATCACTAGCAGAGTTACCCCAGCAGTTATTGCTTTAATTAAAGTCTTCTGTTCAAAATCGTTCATTTGTATTTATTTAAAATTAAGGGCTCTAGTAGTCTTAAAAAGTTTTTCATTCAGTTAACACAACCACTGAGTTCAACGCCATCAAACAACTTCTGAGCCCCTTTTGTTACGTATAAGGTTCCCTCTTCTAAACCATCACCTGAAATTACCGCGCTTTCTCCTAATAGTTTTTTTACTTGCACATAAACTGCTCGGGCAATCTGTTTGTTCTGGTCGTTTTCTGCTACCTTGAAAATCCGAAATCCGCTTAGATCCAACTTAATCGCCTCTAAAGGCACAACTAACTCTTTCGACTGCTCTTGGAACTGAAATTGGACCGTAACACTTTCATTTGATAACAGAGATCTAGATGCTTTCAGCCTAAGCAAAAAGGTGTCTGAATCTTCAATATTTGTTGAGATCGACTGAAGAGCTAAAGTCTCCCCTTCTAAAGAAGCCACAAAATTTCCTGCTTTAGCAAGCTGATAATATTTTGAAAGAAGTTTGCAGTCGATGAAATTCTGCGAAAGCCCCTGAAAGGTCCCGATTACCTGAAACGGCTTTATTGACTCTCCCGCTTTTACCAAAATCGGTCCTACAACACCATCCTCTGGAGCTGAGAATGACCTATCGGCTAATTGCTTCCCAAGCTCTTCGATTTTTAACTCTAAATTTGAAACGATGGTTTTTTGAGCAAGGTAGTCAACTGTGCTTATTCCATTTACTTGCTTAAGCTTTTCCAAGCGCTGTAATTTATCTCGCTCGAAACTTAACAATTGCTTTGTTTGATCCAATAAACTTTCTAAGTCCTCAGTTTTTAAGCGAATGATGAGCTCACCTTTCTTCACCTGCTTATTACTGGCAACATAAGATACGACCCCTCCAGCTGGCAGAGATATGGTAAGAGAGGATGGGACGAAACTCCTGCAATTTATTGAAAATTTATACTCCGGAAATTTTTTTTCAAGCCTTGAACATTCAACAGTCTGACTAAAAGTTAGATAAGACATAGGCTGTCTTTGACAGCCATTTAATAAAACTAGGAATAGGAATAACAAAAACGCTAACTTCAAGTTCACTAGATTTTTACAAATATTAATACGCAGTTTTTCAATTAACAATTTCTTGTTAAAAAAAAGCTTTTTTTTCCGATTAACTAAATAATTTGCTAATGGAGACACGGCTTCGCTTCATCTCGCCGGTATCTAGTCCAAGTGCCACCAATTTCATTTTGCCTGTCTATGGGGATACGATTTTAGCTCTAAAAGCTCTGGCTCAAAGCGGCGAAAAGCCCACAATTTTTGAAGTGTTAAAAAGGCTAAAAAATGACGTAGGGAGCTTTATCAATTTTCAGGCATTCTTGAGCAAAAAAGGGCTAGATCAAACTTTAGATCCGAATGTTGAAGTTAGCTTAGATTTAGTCAATGATTTCATCAATCATTTAAAAAACTGTAATACAGATTTTTTAGAGTTAAAAAAAATCCAAACTAGCGCTTTTAAAATTGGCTCTTTTTTGACCTCTTTCGTTCAAACGAGCGAAAACCACTTATTGTTTACTGACTGGATCTACCCTTACTCAGTTTTCCTGGCTAACTCTTTTCTTGCGCCTACTTGGTTAGAGCGAGTTTTGAGCAAAGGGGAGGGGGAGTTTTTAAATGTGCTTGGAAAATGCATCCAGCATGCTCCTTTTAAGCCAAATGATGTATGCGAAGTTATCCTATGTAATAAGGAGCTGATCTCTAAAATCACAACGCCTTCCTCGGAGAGCGTTAGCTTACTTAGACTTGGAGCTGCGTTAGAGCCGTGCCTGTTTTGGAGAAATAGCATAAATTTGATATCGGAGTGGAGTAACTTCCACTTGACTTATCGCAATTACCTAAGCGCAGACTTCATTGATCTTGCGCTCGAAAAATTTTGCAAAAAATGGCAGCTATCTACAAATCTTGATGAAAACACCTGTCTTACAAGAAGTGCCTTAGTAGAGCAAGGGAAAAAATTTTTAGCTGATTTTTACCTCAGGAAAAATCACACTCTTGTAAGGAATTTCGACTGTGAAACTAGTTTACTAGAAAAATTTTTTGGCGAGTTAAAAGAGGGCTCTCCCAGCATTGAAGGTTTACGAATTCTAATCCAAGAAATAGCTCCCCAGATCGGCATTGAATGGCTTGTAATTTTCCTTCGGGACACAAAATTTTTAATTCCAAAGCTAAAATGGGGCGTTCGAATGGATTTTTCCCCTCATCCTATATCTTTAAATTCGTGTAGCCAAGTTGAAAATTTCATTATTTCGGCGCTTGAAGATTTAAAGGTTACGAAAGGAGGCGAACTAACTTTGTATGGGTTAGAGTGTTGTTGGTACGCGGTGGGTTTTGATAACCCTAATCACAAAGGAGTTATCTTAGCGGGCTTTCAGCTTGATGATACAAGAACTGTCGAAGTCGAGACGTACAAGCGGATAGCAAATTTCAGAGATCTTTTTAGTATGGCCTTAGGCTACTGTATATAGCTTTTTGTTGGTGCAGTAATTTTTATTTCGCGAAAAACAAGGTAGAATTTTCGATTTAAAAAATCAGTGATGGATTTTTCAGGTTTCATTCAAGCAATTCCAGACGAGATTAAGGCTGCTATTGGAGAGGTTAATGAGGGAATAAAGAAAGCTATTTATAGCGATTCAAGCCGATTAACCGAGCTCTCTTCCTACGTAGTGACAAATCAAGGCAAACAATTGCGTCCGTTATTTCTGTTCGCTTGCGCGATGCTATTTGGGGCGAAAAGAATAACCGCCGACATGATCCAAATGGCTACAGTGGTTGAGTTGCTTCACACCGCAACTCTTATCCATGATGATATTATTGATAATGCAAAATTAAGAAGAGGCAAACCTTCCTTAAACCGAAAAGCTGGTATTAATGCCGCGCTCCTTGTTGGAGATTTTTTGTTGATAAGAGCTTTTGGAATCTGCTCTCGACTGCCTGACTTTATTTGCGCAGCCACTGAGGAATTGTGCGTTGACCTGGTTGAAGGAGAGCTGGAGGAAGGTCAGGTAACTTCACAAACCACTTTGGAGGACTCCCTCAAGATAGCAGAGCTTAAAACCGCCTCTTTATTCAAACTGTGTTCATTAAGCGCCGCGTATTTATTAGGAAAAGACGCAAAATTTATTCGTCAAGCAGAAGAGTTTGGAAAGTTGTGCGGATTATCTTTTCAAGTGTTGGACGATCTCATGGACGTTTTAGCAGAGGAAAAAGACACCGGCAAGGTAAGAGGAATAGATCTTAAAGAAAAAAAGCCTTCAGTTCCAATAGTTCTTTGGCTTCAAGACAACTCAGCCATAGGCAGAGAGTTTCTTGAAAACCACGCGCTCGACAATGTAGACATTTACTTGCAGGATTTAAGAAAGAGTTCCGCAATTCAAAAAGGTTTTGATTTGTTGTCGAACTTAATCAAAAAAGCTAAAACTAAGCTTCTCTTATTGAATAACGAGCCTCGTGTGTTTGAACTTTTGAACAAATTTTTAGATCAGTTCAATGCTCAACCGCAGTTTTTTCAGAACCACGAACTTAAAGCTTAAACCTTTACTTTTGTAGCTACGTAGTCTTTAAGTTTGTCTGAAATTAAAGGATTCTTTAATGCGTAATGAATGTTTGCTTGTAAAAAACCAAGTTTATCTCCTGCGTCAAATCTAATACCTTGAACAAATTTTCCTACTACACCTTGAGTTTTAATTAATTTAGCGATTGCATCGGTGAGTTGTATTTCTCCACCTTTTCCTGGCTCTTGAGTTTTCAAAACCTCAAATACCTCCGGCATTAAAATATACCTGCCTACAACTGCATAATTGGACTGAGCTTCAGCTGGACTTGGTTTTTCTACTAACGATTCCACTTGAATGGTAGTTTGGTCGAGAAAAGGCCCGCTAGCGCACCCAAACTTGGCAATATCTTCTCGGGGCACCTCCATCAAAGCAACCACATTCTTTTTGTACTTTTTAAAAGTCTCTATCAATTGAAGGGTAGCCGGCACTTCGCAATCGAAGATGTCATCACCCAAAAGAACCGCAAAAGGCTCGTGACCTACTACGTGTTCAGCCATCAGCACAGCATGACCCAGACCTCGAGGGGAGTGCTGTCTTACTGAGACTACTTTAACTAAGTTGCTTTGATCATTTAAAACCTTAGCTAACTCACTTTTTCCTTCAGAGATTAATTTTTTTTGCAATTCTTCCTCTAATTCGAAATGATCTTCAATTAAACTCTTTCCTCTTCGGGTGATGAATATAACTAAACCGATATTCGAGTTATAAGTTTCCTCTACGATTAGTTCAACCACAGGTCTATCAACAATAGGTAGTAGTTCTTTAGGAATGGTTTTAGTACATGGTAAGAATCTGGTCCCTAAACCAGCTGCTGGTATTACGGCTTTCTTGACTTCCATTGACTGGAAAGTATTATTCCTTAACGACGAAAAAAAATCCACAAAAAATTTACAAAAAGACTTGAAGTTTAAAAATTTTGTTTATATCATTTAGACCAAAAAGAGAAATGGTTGGGAAAATTTTAGGTAAAACTGCGCTAAGCAGCTTAGTAGTTGGTCTTTTCTTAATGAATCTTACGGGTTGCGCCTGTAAAAGCAAAGCCATGGGCGCTGCTGCTGGACAAGGTGGAGCAAATATTCCACTTGAACAGGCTGGTCCTTTAAGGGATGTTAACTTTGCTTTTGATTCGGCTAAGCTAGACTCTCGCGCTCTCAGTATCTTGAAAGAAAATGCAGAATGGTTAAAAAACAATCCTAGCAAGAAGGTAGAGATTGAAGGGCATTGTGATGAAAGGGGCACTAGGGAATACAATTATGGATTAGGAACCAGAAGAGCCAATGCTTGTTACAGAGCTTTAATTGAGTATGGAATAGACAAAAATAGGCTTTCTACAATTAGCTACGGTGAAGATAGGCCATTAGATCCTCGATCAAACGAAGAAGCTTGGGCCAAAAATAGAAGGTGCCATTTTAGAGTTTATTAATTTAGAGGGCGTTAATTATAAAGACTTCAAGGGAATGAAGTCTTTAAATAGACAGGGTTTAAGAGGATTTTAGTTGTAAAAGGCTTTGTATATAAGCGCGTTGCTGTAAACTAGGTTCAATCGTGTTGAGTGGATGCATATTAATCAATGACTGTAACTAAAGAAAAGTAAGGTAACAAAAAGTTATAGATATTCTAGGGAGACTAGGAAAAAATAATAAAGAAGAGACTGAAAACAATAGATGAACGTTGAAACTAGGCCAAATTTTAAATCTCAATTAGGCTGTTAGGTAAAAAGATTTCAACGAGTGGTAAATTGATCTTATTTTTATCTAGAAAGTTTGTTTTTATAGCTATACCAATTGTAAAAATTTTATAAGAAGATAAAATAATTGGGGCTCAAAGTCTGTATGAACCCAATTGCTAATCTAACTTACTTAACTTACTTAATTAATCGAGGATCAGCGACCCGTCTAATTAATTTAAAAATTGAAAGAATTTGAAAACAGTTATAATAGCGTAGATATTGCAGATTTGTTAGATCTCTCCGCAGTCGAATAAAAAAATAAGTTCAAAAAATGGCTATCTTAAAAACTTGGGTAATGCCTGTAGGGAATTCTTGAACATATTTTTACATAAACACGTTCAATAAAAATTATTTTTTATCAGTTAGAGGCTCTTTTCTTCGAACATATTTTATTGCATTTAGAGCGAGTTTTATTTTAGGAAGGCTTGGCTTCATCACGATCTAGGTTGAGTTGGGTACAGCCAGCCAACCTGTGAAGTTTCCTGTGTGCTTGGAGTTAAACATCTTAAAAGTCAGTTTTAATACAAAAAAGTTTTCCACCTGTCATCTCTAGAGCATCTAGCTTGAGGCACACCTTAATTATTGTTTAAAGCAAAGCTTTGTTATGGCTAAAGATCGAACACTTTTCCGAAGGGATTTTTTGACTGGGGCATTTTTCTGGAATTTTATTTTTGTATGTAATCTAAAATTTGGCTGCTCAAACGTTTTCGACACCTAAAATTTTTAGCGCCTCCTCTAAAGTTAAATTTTCACAATCTTTCGCCTTTAAAAGTTTTGATTTTGATCCAGCTTTCAGCCTATACCCCCATCTAACTTTCTCCAGTATTACCTTTTCCCCCGATGAGAGATTGCCTAGCTCTCTCGACTTTGCAAATTTATCAAGCAAAAGTTTTTCGGCCTCTTCAAATGTAATACTAGTCAACATTTTTAGTGAAAGCGATTTCTGCAAACTACCGGCAGAAATATATGGACCGTACCTACCTACATTAAGCACCACATTAGCTTTCAAGGCAGAGGAGTAACCCAGAACTTTCGGCAGTGAGCATATTAAATTTATGAGCTCCTCAGATAAATCCTGTTTCAGCCAACCAAGAGAAAGAGTCTTTTTAGTTCCGCTCGAGTTTAACTCTACATATCTTCCATACTTACCATACTTAATTTGATAATGCTCGTTCTGCTGCCCCCCGTAAAGAATTTGTCTGCATTTCTCCTCAGTTAAAGAGTCAGGAACTACGCTGGGCTCAATAGTTTTAGTAACCTCTCCATCAGACAAGGTCATAAATCCCTTTCCAACTCTTACGAAAAAATCTTTACCATCAAGATTGCAAACGGGAATAGTGCAAACTTCTTTGGAGTCGATCTTAGCTACACTATCTTCGACAATCTTAGCAAATCCCTGATTGTATTCATCTCCAAAGAAAAAATTTTTAAGAAAAACCTGATAATCAAGACTCCCCCTCGCTATTTTATCAAGATCTTCCTCCATTTTTGCGGTGAAATCGTAATCAATTAAAAGAGGAAAGTACTTCCTTAAAAGTCTTACAATGACAAATGAGTTAAATGTTGGAACTAAACTACCATTCATCTTCATTGCGTACTCTCTACGAGTTACCAAGTCAACTATAGTAGCCCATGTGCTTGGTCGGCCTATGCCTCTCTTTTCAAGCTCTCTTATTAAACCACCCTCTGAAAACCTAGAGGGAGGCTGTGTAGTATGGCTTTTCACATGAACATCTAAAAGTTGAACCTTTTGACCTTTTGCCAGATCGGGTAACGGTTGTTCTTCGGAGTATATCGGCCAAGCTCTTAAAAAGCCATCATATCTGATTAATCGTCCTTTAACTCGAAATAAAACCCGCCCCACCGATAAAATCACGGTGGTGCGCTCAATAATCGCATCTTTCATCTGACAAGCCAAAGTCTTCTTTAAAATCAACTCATAGATTTTGGCCGCGTCTTTACCAAGAGTTTTTTCAACCTCCTCTACAGGGTGAAAAGGCTCAAAGGTGGGGCGGATTGCCTCATGCGCCTCCTGAGCGTTCTTAACGGGGCTTTTATAAACTTTTACGCCGGGATTAACATAACTAGGTCCGAAGTGCTCAGAAATCAATTCTCTTATCTGAGAGACAGCCTCTTGGCTCAAATTGGTAGAGTCTGTCCTCATATAAGTTATGAAACCGTTTTCATAAAGTTTCTGAGCTAAACTCATCGTGTATTTGGGCGAGAAATTTAGCTTAGAGCTACACTCTTGTTGCAAAGAGCTAGTTACAAACGGAGCTGGACTTTTAAGCGTTATTTGTTTAGTCTCGACAGATTCTACTACCGCCGCTTGATTTAGCAACTCATTCCTAAGAGTGTAAGCCGTTTTTTCATCTAAAAGAATAACTCCCTCATTACACAAAGAGCCCGTTTTGGGGTCAAAATCTTTTGCCTGAGCAACCTCCTTACCTCCTACCGCAACTGAAACCCCTGAAAATTTATAGCGTCCAACGGTAAATGAACCTTCGAGGTCGAAATAAGTTGCGCTTCTAAAACTCATCCGCTCTTCCTCTCTCTCTACAAGAAGTCGAAGAGCCACACTTTGAACCCTGCCCGCTGACAGTCCTTTATTGATTTTTTTCCAAAGGACTGGGCTTATTAGGTATCCGAAAAACCTATCTAACAAGCGCCTTGACTCTTGAGCCCTAACAAGATTTAAATCAATTTCCCGCGGGGACTTTAAAGCTTCTAAAACAGCTTTTTTGCTAATCTCATGAAAAGCCAGCCTTTCAACCTTTACTGAAGGCCTTAAAACATCCAGAATGTGCCAGCCTATTGATTCTCCTTCCCGATCTTCATCAGTAGCTATTAGAAGCTTTTCAGACTCATTTAGCTTTTCCTTGATTTTGCTTAGAACCTTAGCTTTATTTTTTAATAAGAGGTAAATTGGTTTAATCTGCCCATCTTCGAATAAAACTCCCAGGACTTTCATTTTTTTTCTATTTAGGTCCTTCGGAACCTCACTTAATTTCGCAGGTAAATCACGAATATGTCCTAAAGATGCAATGCACTCATAATTTTTCCCTAAAAATGAAGCCAATAAACGGGCCTTGGTAGGCGACTCAACAAGAACTAGGCCTTTTTTAGACATGAGCTGCGTTGCAAACCTTATCGGTAGTACTGCTAGAATTTTTAGATCTTTTTTTAGTCAGAAAAATCTCTAGCAATGCTAGCGTTGCAGGGGTGATACCCGGAATTCTTGCAGCTTGTCCCAAGGTGACAGGTTTCACTTTGCCAAGTTTTTCCACAAACTCCCTTCGTAAACCATGAACTTTGGAGTAATCGAAATCAGGCGGAATTTTTATAGTTTCTAAGCTTTTTAAAAGTTTCACCTCTCTGTTTTGATGCTTCAGATAACCTTCCATTCGCTTATCAAAAACCTTAGTTACAACAGCATGCTTTAGGAACGGATCTAAATCTGCTTCCTGGAAAAACTCTTCGAGGGCTTTATCCTCATTTTGGCTAGCCACACGCTTTGAGGTGTTTTCGTCAACTCTTTGAACCTCTCCGCGGGCCACATTTTCATAAAAGTTTAATGCCTTCTCCAACCCAACTCTCTTCTCTTGATAAACCAAACCCAACTTTAAAGATATAGGCCCTAGGCGAACAAATGCGTTATCCTCTCTCACCGACAGCCTGTACTCTACTCTGCTAGTAAACATCCTGTAAGGTTCTTCTACGCCTAAAGTTGTCAAATCATCAACCATTACCCCTATGTAACTGGAGTAGCGGGGAAGAACAAGTAAATCCAATCCCTTAGCATAAAGCGCTGCGTTTATACCGGCCAAAGCTCCTTGACCCGCTGCTTCCTCATATCCACTCGTGCCATTTATTTGACCGGCAAAAAAGAGGCCCTCTATGGACTTTGCCTGAAGATGCGGAGTTAGAGCTCTTGGATCTATTGCATCGTACTCAACAGCATATCCATACCTAATAATCTTAACGTTTTCTAAAGCCGGAATTTTCCGAATGAAAGACTCTTGCACATCCTGCGGGAGACTGGTAGAGATCCCATTTGGATAGATTACATCAGAATCTAATCCCTCAGGCTCAAGAAAAATCTGATGATGAGTTTTGTCAGAGAATTTATAAACCTTGTCCTCAATAGAAGGACAATACCGAGGGCCGATAGACTGGATTTGACCATTAAATAGAGGGCTTCTGCCTAAATTTTTCTGGATGATCTCATGACTTGCTTCATTTGTTGCCGTTAAATAACAATCAATTTGAGGCATTAAAATCTTTTCTGTCCAAAAAGAGAAGGGTTTTATTACTTTATCTGATGAAACTTTTGGTAGGGCCTCTAGGTTGATTGAGTTTTTTAAGAAACGCGGCGGCGTTCCTGTTTTTAGCCTTATTAGGTTAAAACCTAAATCTTTAAGGCAATAGCTTAAATTTGACGTAGCTGGCTCTCCAAATCTGCCGCCATGGAGCATTTTTTCACCTGTGTGCATTAATCCTCGTAAAAATGTTCCTGTTGTTACAACAATAGCTGTTGCTTGTAAAATCTTATCAGACTTCAATCGAACTCCTGAAAATTTCGTCCCTCGGAGTAGAATTTGCGTCACTTCGTCCTCAATAACCGTGAGATTCGGATACGAGCAAACTTTGTTCATCATCCATCTTTGATAAAGAAATCTATCAGCCTGAGCCCTAGAGCTTTGCACAGATGGTCCGCGGGAGGAGTTTAGTGTTCTGAATTGAATTCCAGTTTTATCAATCGCCTCCCCGATTAGGCCACCCAAAATATCCACTTCTTTAACTAACTGGCCTTTTCCAATTCCTCCTACAGCCGGATTACACGACATCTCACCTATTTTATCTTTCCTGATTGTAACCATGCAGACGGTGGCACCCAATCGGGCCGCAGCCGTTGCAGCTTCGATTCCAGCATGTCCGCCACCTACAACTATTACATCAAATCTCATTTGACTCCTCCTTTTGCACTTGCCTATTTTTCTTCTAAGATAATTTATTCGAAATCCCTGAACACAATATTTTACAATTAAATCGTTCGAAAATATTTAAAATTCTACAAATTTTTAAATGCATTTTTCTAGTTCGTTTTATGAGATAATTGTTTACTTAAATCGAAAATACTCTAAAAGAAAAGTATGAGCCTAAAGGTATCTTATTACTGCGTTAAATGTCAGGTATCAAGAGATCTTTACGTGGATCGCAACACATTATTTTTAAATAAAATTGGGTTCCGCCCGCTGGTGTGCCCAAAATGTAAAACTCCATTTCAACCCCAAGAATCCTGGAGTTTTTTTTATCTTCTAACGACTTCCGTTTTGGGAATTAGTTTTTTGCTTTCAGTAGTAGCAATTGTTTTTCTTTTGATATCAATTTTTCGCTAAATAACTAAAACTCGTCTTCAAACCGTATTATAATGTTATGCTTAAAAGATAAAGATTGAGTTTCTTGAGAATCATCTACAAGGGGCTGAGGGGAAGTTGAGTAACCTGTTTGTTGGGAGTGTTTAGCATTAAACTCTCTGGTTATTTTCGAGGTCAAAGACGAGAGCTTGAAAGCTTTTGGTAGTTCCTGAGTTATTAATCTAAAAGTATTTGAGTCCCTTTTCTTTAGTCGATTTAAAACTTCGCAAAGATTACTGGGTGAAAACCTTGTTAATATTAAGGCCACCTTAAAACAAGGGTTTAGCACTAAAATTTAGACACTTAATTTTAACTTTAGTTTCATTAATCTTTGGCTGAGTTAGATTTACTTGACCATATTTAACGCCACTTGGACTAGGTTTTGATTTGTTGTTATTACTTTGGAGTTAGCCTCAAAACCTCTCTGCAAAGTAATCATATTCACAAATTCTTCAGCCAGATCAACGGTTGAACGCTCTAATGCTCCGTTTGAAAAAGAAACGCCAAGCCGGTCTATACCAGGATTCCTTATTTCAAGTCCATCTGTGGCCAAAAACAGATTGTTTGAAACTCTTTTTAATAATTCCTCGCTGGACACTATCCCAACAGCCAAGGTTGCTAAATTAATCGAGCTTCCATTTGACATCAAAATGTTTAGCTGGCCCTGAGAATCTAGCGAGATCTGAACAGGCTCAGCCACAGTCTGTCCATCTGAGACTTGGGAATAAACTACCGACCCGGAGGCGTACTGGGTTACACCCTGAAGATTTATAGTGAGATTCATGGGCGCCGCACCCTGCCACTGAATGTTATTCAAGACTATTTGAGGGTTTGAGATAAGCTGGCCAAAGTTTGAAAATTGCAAAACAGAATTTCCCAACAGCACAGGAGCGCCCGTTTGACCTACACTCAAAGGATCTGCATAAAACCTCGCCTCCCAAGTATTAGGTGCAGTTTTAGCCAAAAAAACAGAAATACTTCTCGGCTGACCAAGACTATCAACAACTTCCATAGTAAAACTAAAGGATGAACCTGCTGCAATTTCATTAAATGTTGCGGGATTTGCCGGAAAAGCAGTAATGGGCGAAGTTGCGTCTAAGTTCATAGCTAAAGTCAGGTTTCCAGTGGCCCTAGGATTTAGGGTAGCCTGACGAATATTCACGGGAGTGAGTTCCCCAGCAGCGTTAAAACCTAACAGTCTTTTGCCATCAAGTGTCACTATGAACCCCTCTTTATCAACGGCAAAATTACCTGCTCGCGTTAAGTAATTAGTTGCGCCATCCGAGACCACGAAAAAACCCTTACCCTGTATTACAAAGTCCAAAGGTCTGTTTGTTTGCTCTTGAACTCCATCTGAGATAATTGTTCTCACAAAGTTGGACATAACCCCTTCACCACTAGCGAGAGCGTCGAACTTGCATTGAGAATCGGAAAAAATATCCGCAAACTCTAACCTATTTTTTTTAAACCCAGGTGTGTTAAAGTTTGCAACGTTATCGGCAACAACAGACAAAGCTTTGCCATGTGTAAGAAGGCCGCTTGCTCCAACATAAAGACTAGATTCTAACCTCATTTTTTTGAGGAAAATTTTTCTCTAGAAGTTACTAAGTTCAAAAACTGTGCCTACTCAATCCAATAAACTAAAAGTTTTTCTTATTAAGGTAGTGTGATCTTTTTCGAGGGATTTTAATTCTCGATCTATAATTTCTAGCCCCTCTCCAAAGAGAATTTCAGTAAGCTTAATATTTAAAGTTTCCTGTTCACGAGATGCTTTAACTAAACTAGTGGCTAACACTAGCATCCAAATTAAAATTTCGCTGATATGATAAGAAATAATCTGACTTCCCACGATATTGCCACCCACCAAGAATGAAAGTTTCTTAAAAGTTTTAAAAGCCAATTTTTCTATTTTCGTTAAATCTCTGACCAAAGTTTTCAGAGATTCAGGGAGTTCCATAACGCTGGGCTGAGCTCTCTTCTTTACGCTTCCAAACACAAAATCAAAAAACAAGCCAAATCCTTTGATGGGATCATTGTAAAGCGAGGAGATCGATTTTAAGGGGGAGTACTTTTCACTGAAGGTTTTAAAGCCGTTTAATGCCAAAAACAAACGAAGTATTTCGTTTGTACCTTCAAATATTCTATTTATTCGAGCGTCTCTCACAAAACGTTCGAAGGGAAAATCTCTCATATACCCGTTCCCTCCTGCTATCTGTAAGGCTTCGTTGGAACCTTCCCAAAGACTGTCTGTTGCAAAAACTTTTAGAGCGGCTGCTTCAAGCATGCAATCCTCGAATCTCATATCCAAAAGCTTGCTAACCAAATCAACCATACTTTCAATTGCAAAAATACGAGCTCTAATCCGAACCAGTTTATTTTTTATTAAATCAAACTCGGCTATTGGCTTTTCAAATTGCTTCCTGTTGTTTGCATAAGCTTTTGCTTCGTTATACAGCCTTTTCAAACCACCAACTGCTCCTCCAGCAAGGCCAGTTCTGCCATTATTCAAAATTGTCATAGCAACTTTGAAACCTTGGCCCTCTTGATGCAAAAGATTGGCCGCTGGTACAACTACGTTGTCATAATAAACAGATGCTGTCTTTGAAGCTCTAATCCCCATTTTATCCTCAGGGGCTCCAACGCTTACACCTTTAAAATCCCTTTCAACCAAAAAGCAGCTTAACTCTCCGCGTTTCTTTCCGGTTCTTGCAAAAACAGTAAAAAATTGTGCAAAGGGAGCATTAGTGATCCAAATTTTTTGACCGTTTAAAACGTAACTTCCATCTGATCTACGCTCGGCCACAGTTTGGATTGATGCCGCATCTGAGCCAGCGTTGGGCTCAGTTAAGCAAAATGCTGCAATCAATTCTCCTGTTGCTAATCTAGGCAAGTATTTCAATTTTTGTTCCTCAGTTCCAAAGATAATCAGACCTCGCAATCCTATTGAAGAATGAGCTCCTAAAGTAACCGCAGTAGAGGCGTCGAAGTAGGATACAGTTTCGATGACTTTGGCATAACCCCAAGAACTTAATCCAAGGCCGCCATACTCTTCTGGAATGATTAGCCCAAAAACTCCTAACTGTTTCAGTGCTTCTAAATAGTCATCCGAAAAGGCTCCTTGTAAATCAAATTTTTTAAAATTTTCTTCTTGGGTTCTCAGAAACTTTTCTACTGAGGCCTGAATTTCTTTTATTAGCTTTTTCTCTTCATTCGACCTATCAGTATTCCAAAGAAGAGGGGAGCTTAAAATAGAGCTGCCCAAAAACAAAGATCTTAAAACTCCGGGTGAGTTGGTATAAGATGAACTCATTTACCTATGAGTGTACCAAATTAATGCATATTCGGCATCCATATTGTTTGCTATCGACATTAATTGTAAACCTCATCTTACCTTGCGATGGTTATACTATTGCTGATATTCAAGTTAAAGTTATTGATATATTTCACTCACAGCAAAATTACCTGCCTTTGAGAGGATTGAGAAAATTAAAAGTCAACACAAAGTCTGAGGAGTTATTAAAAATACTTCCTGTAAAAATTGGCCAAACATGCTCAACTCTTGCCTTGCAAGAAACAGAACGTCGTTTACGAGAGTTGAAAATTTTCAAAACAGTGTTGATTAACTCTCGTATACACGAAAACAAAGTTTTCTTGACTATTGAAGTGGAAGACAACTGGACAATATCACCCAGAGTAGCGTTGGACTCTCAAAATTATCAAATCGAAAAGTTCGGAGTTCAGGACAAAAATTTCCTTGGTTTAATGAAGAATGTTTCCGTTAGTTTTAAAAGAGACGAATTGAAAACGGAATATCAACTGTCTTATTTAGATAATCTTTTTTTAGGGAAGGACCTAACTGCCCAGATTCTCTTAGTTGACAGAAGTGACGGAGAGAGAGCAGGGATCAAGATAGAGGATCAGCTCTCAGATTTAAGTAAAGAGAGGGGTTGGGGTTTAGAGTTCTTGAAATCTAGAACTTCAATTTTTAAGACAGTTATCAAACCCAATGATTTCGAGTTTAAGAAAGATCTCCTAGTTCAAGAGTTTTCCCTCGCTAAACAGAAAAGAGTAGGGGAAGGCCAATGGTTGCAAACTATAGGAGGACTTAGAGGAAGAAAGGTCGAGTTTCAAGACCTTGAATCGGGAAACCCATTTTTTGACAGAAATTTTCTTGGGCCATTTTTCAGGGCTAGCTTTCTTCAACCGAAGTTTAAGACGGTTGATTTTTTTAACTTCTTTGACAATCTCGAGGACTTAGATCTTGGTTTTTCTATTACAGCTGAGGTTTATTACACTCCTTCGCTGTTTGAATTATCTCATAGTTTTAATCCAATACTCGGGTTTTCGAAGGGTTTTGAGTTAAGCGAAGAAAATTTTTTTATGTTACGAGGAAGCTTTCAAACCAGGCTAGAAGAAGGATGGGGCTTTAACAACTCTGTCTTAAATTTCGCGTCAACTTTTTTCACATACTTAGACGACCCATTTACTTCAAATGTGGCTTCTTTTTCTTTTACTAAAAACGTCGTCTTTTCCGAGAACCTAGACTTAGATAGGCAGTTTACACTAGGTGGAGACTCTGGTTTAGTAGGTTATAAGAATCAAAGTATAATTGGAGAAAATTTAGTCTACTTTAAAGCTGAATATCGAAACAACTTCAAGAACAAAATCCTTGACCTGATAGCCTTTGGCTGCTCTCTGTTCTTCGAAGCAGGATCATCTGTTAATGACTTTGGTGACCTAACAAAACCATGGTTGGCTAACTTGGGCTTTGGTATGCGATTTTACTTGACCAATTTAAGTCCGCCCAGGGTGTTTCGGCTAGATTTTGGAATCCCCGTGAGAGACCACAAAGATAGCTCAGAATTTGAAATCAGATTAACAATCTATGAAGAAAGTCCTTTTCAAAAGTCTTTATTTGAGGAAAGACAAGATTTTGACCAGTTTTTAAACATTGGCTTGATTGACTAAGCCTACCAGCTAGCTTTCCTAACTCCGGGAATCAGACCTTTATAGCAAAGCTCTCTAAAAACAATCCTTGAAACTCTGAATAACCTAAGATTTCCTCTAGCTCTTCCGGTAAACTGGCAAATATTTCTGACTCTCGTTTGAGAGCCATTTCTGGGTAACTTTGCAAGCTTCAGCATAGCTTGAAAGCGCTCTTCAGGCGGCAAGCTGGGATCTATGATCTGTTGCTTTAGAAGTTTCCTGATGGCGCTTTGGCGCTTTGCCATTTCAATCCTTCTTAAATTTCGGTAAATCATGCATTTCTTTGCCATGTTTAAAGTTTATCGTATTTTACACCAGTTTTTCACGATGCTCAATTTTGAGGTTTTAAAGTTTTCGTTTAGAATTTTGAGACTAATGGCATTTACCTTATCTTCCCATTTAGGTATTGATTTGGGGACTTCTAATGTTGTGGTTTACGAGAAAGGAAAAGGAATTGTATATGATGCACCATCTGTAATAGCTGTGAAGGTGGATGAAAGTAAAAGAAAAACCGTAGTGGGCCTTGGAGAAGAAGCTAAAAAAATGCTTGGAAAAACCCCTGAAAGCGTGGAAGCCCTTTGTCCAATAAGGGAGGGCGTAATTACAGATTATGAGTCGACCGAGTTAATGCTAAAGGAAATTTTTAAGGTCATCTTAAGGATATCCCTAAAATTTAAACCGCGAGTTTTGATCGCTGTACCCTATGGAGTGACTGAGGTTGAGAGAAAAGCTGTAAGGGACTCAGCCAAAAGCGCAGGGGCATGGTCAGTTGATCTCGTTCTTGAACCTTTAGCTGGCGCAATCGGAGCAGGGTTACCAGTTGGGGAGAGTATCGGGACTATGGTTTTAAGCCTTGGTGGCGGCACTACCCAAGTGGCCATTATTTCAAGCGGCGGAGTTGTTTACGCGAAATCTATCAGACTGGGTGGAAACAACATAGATGAGGCTATTGTAAATCATGTTCGTAAAAAATATAGCCTTTATATAGCTCCAACTGTTGCTGAGAGCGCAAAACTGCAGTTAAGTTCTCGTCGAAGTGACGACTGCAATCCTTCAATAGAGGTTCAGGGAAGAGATTTAATTCGAGGGGTGCCGCGAACAGTAGGTATTACGTTTGAGGATATCACTGTTGCAGCTTCCGAAACGCTCACAGCTATCTATAATTTAGTAAAAAATGCTTTGGAAAATGTTCCTCCTGAGTTGGCAGCAGACATCGTTGGTAACGGTTTTGTTTTAACAGGAGGAGGAGCTCTATTTGCGGGACTGGATGAGGTAATCTCTAAAAGTTTGGGGATTAAAGCTAAAAAAATTTCAAACCCTAGACACTGTGTGGCACTAGGTCTAGGTTTCTTGCTAAATTCCGATAGCGCATTTGAAGGATATTTTGTGTAGATGTTTTTCAATCAACGGCCTGGCATAATCGGCCTGATTTTTTTAGGCCTCAATTTTTTAACTCTAGCGGTAAGTTTATATATTGTTCCTCTAAAAGATTTTTTTTTTATTAAGTACGAAAAAATTAAGCTAAGCTTCTGCGACGCGAAAGCAAATCCTACTTTGACTGTTAAATTTCTTTTAAAAGACCGCACTACCGGCAAAAACAAGCCAAATGCACAGATGGCGCGCTTAGTTAGAGTTTTAAAATCCGGAAAACTTTTGTATTCCTGTGAAAGATGCTTGAGCGGTGACTCTTGCATTGTTTTAGATACTGAAAAGAATGTTTTTGGATTAGCAACTCAAGTTTCAGACGATTTTTTTTCAGTTGTACCTTGGTATCACTCAAGTTTTGCCGCAAAAGGCTTCATTAACGATGTTGAAATGTTTGTTGTTCTTAACCCCTCGGAACATCACAGAGGTTTGAAGATCTTTTTTCAACCCGAAAACTTAACTAAAAATCAGCCTCTAGATATCTCCTTTGTTAATGACAGAGGTGAAATTCTTGATTTCAAATTCGCAAAACTTGCAAAAATTAAAAATGAGATTATCGCTATACCCTATAGCAAAAAGATAACTCCCTTATTTTTGATAATCTTGTGCTTTTAACGTTGCTTTTACTGGATTTATTCCTTTTGAAGAAGTTTGGCTTAGTTATTTTAAGTTGCCCGTTTTTTTTACTGCTGCGCCAAAAGGAAAACTGGATTAAAAATTCCCTTTTAATTCAAATTTATTTGTTTGCCCTCGATTTAAGTAATTCTTCATCTGAGATTGGCTTTCATGGAGTTCTTTTTTGGGTGGGATACTCTGTGGTTTGGATTTTTTCCAGTTATCTCGAGACATCTTGGCGTAGCTTTGCGGTTTTAACTATCAGTCTTTTTATGACGCTAATTTTTTTAAGCCACCCGTTGAGTTATGTCAAAATTTCTATCAGTTGGTTGTTATTTTTTTTCCTGAGTCAATTTTTTAGTGAGCCCTAAACATCTCACTTATATAACTATTCTTCTTTTGCTGTTAGTTCTTGCCAGGGTGATTTACCTGCAGCTTCAAAAAGGTCCAGAGTTAACCTTGAAAGCCCTAACCAATGTTTACTCTTCACAGTTTGGTAGTGCCCCTAGAGGCTTAATTTTAGATTGGAAAGACAATATTTTAGTTGAGGATGAGAAAACTTATTGCTTGGATATACCGATCAAATTTTCAAAAAGAAAAAAAGAGGTGGAATCTCAAGTTAATCAAGCAATCTCCTCTTTGACTAAAGTTTTGCCCGTGGAGGAGTCAGAACTCAGCTGGAACGAGAAAAACCTTACGCTTAGTGTGTGCGATTTATCTCACGAAAAACTAGTAAAGGCTTTCAGAGAGCGACATAACCTTCCTACATTTTTCATTTCAGAGAAATACAGGCGAAAGAATAATTATCCTTTTGAATTCGCTCATGTGGTAGGATACCTGGGCTCACCCTCAGCAGAAGAGAAACGTCAACTAGCTCAGTTGGGGTTTAACCCTCAAGAGCTCATAGGTAAAGCTGGATTAGAAAGATCTTTTGACCTACTTCTGAGAGGCTACCCTCAAGTATACAAAGTTATTTACAATGCGAAGCGACAGGTACTATCAAAACAGCCAACTAGGCAAGTTATCAAAGGATCTAATGTTAAGCTTGCCCTTGATTTAAATTGGCAAAAATTAGCTTTCAACCTTTTAGGCAATCGAGCTGGTTCAATAATTGTTTTTGACCTCGACACAAATGAAGTGAGAGTTTTAGTTTCAAAACCCTCCTTTGATCCAAACGCATTTAATTTGTCAAACCATGAAAAAATTCGGAGTTTTCTTGAAAGTCCATATAAGCCACTTCTTTTCAGAGCAACCCAGGGTATGTATCCACCGGGGAGTGTAGTTAAAATGTTTAGCGCAATTTTAGCATCCAGTCAGATAAATGTTTCTCAATTTACAGAGTACTGTAATGGAGGTAAGTTCGTAGGGGGAAAATTTTTGAAATGTCATAAACACGAGGGACACGGGAAGACAAATCTTTCGAAAGCCATAAGAGAGAGTTGTGATACTTTTTTTTATTCTTTGGCTCAAAGGCTTAATTACTCCGATTTTTTTCAAGGTTACAAGAGCTTAGGGCTTATGGAAAAATTAGAGTTTCCGTTACCTGTTAAAGGGGGGCTCATCGTTCCTCCAGAAAAAGTGCGAAATTCTCTTTTTGAGTCAGCTTTGATCTCAATAGGGCAAGGTACCTTTTCAATTTCGCCATTTCAGCTTGGTGTTCTAATAAACGGGTTAGCGACTGATGGTAAAATTTTTAGACCGATTTTAGTTAAGGAAATTTCCGACCAAATGGGTCAGATAACTTTTAAAGCAAAACCGCAGATTCTTTGGAGTTTTGACTTTCCTAAGCCTCTTAAGGAGGAAATATGGAAAGGCCTTATAGAAGCTGTGAATCACCCAACAGGGACTGCGTATAAAGCCGGTTTTCCGGAAGGTCTAGTTGCGGGCAAAACAGGAACAGCTCAAGTAGTAGAGTTGAAAAAACATGTAAAAGGCTCTCATTTAGATCATCATGCTTGGTTTGTGGGTTTTTGGCCAATCAAACCCAGGCCTCGGTACTCTATAGTTGTTCAGATTGAACATGGTGGATCGGGTGGCAAGGTGGCGGCTCCATTAGCTGCCGAGTTCATAAGATTAATCAATGGGATCTAAGCTTAAGTTTCTTGGTTTGCCGCTCATTCTAAATGCTTTAGGATTACTAGCTGTTTTCACAGCAACTTTTGATGAGTTTACCCAAGAAAAATTCTTTTCCCTATTTTTTTTAAAGCAAGCCATTTTTTCGGTTAGTGGCTTTCTTTTGTTGTGGCTTATCTCTTCAAAATTACCAATTGTTTTTTATAGAAGCGTTGTAATAAGTGGATTCATATTGTTTCTAGTATTATCAGCGTTGACGCCTATTATTGGTGAAGAGGCTAAAGGCGCAGTAAGGTGGATTTCTTTAGGTTTTTTCAGATTGCAGCCTTCTGAGTTTTTAAAGGTATTCTCTGTTTTGATAGCGGCTGAAATGGTAAGTTCGGCAAAGCTTGATTTCTTACTTTGGGAGCGGATAAAGCTTTTTTCTCTAGCATTATTATCGGGATTGCTGATTTTAGCTCAACCAGACGCCGGCACAGCAACCTTAATATTTAGTATTTTCTGGTGCGCTGCTTTTATTTTGAACCCAAGTTTTAACTTCTTAGTAAAAAATCTCCTCATTTTTTTTTCAGCTCTACCTTTGATATGGTTCTTTTTGTTGCATGATTACCAAAAAAACAGACTCTATGCTTTCTTTTTAAAAGGTAGTCCCGCCAACCTTTGGCAGGTCGAACAAGCAGAGATAGCAATTGGAAGCGCGGGCTTCCTAGGAAAAGGATTTTTGAAAGGGACTCAAGGACGGTTTGAGCTGATTCCCGAGAGACACACAGATTTTATATTTTCAGTTTGGACAGAAGAGTTTGGCTTGCTAGGGGCGGCGGTTTTAATTAGTCTTTATGCTTATTTTTATTACAGCTTAAGCAAGCTAGAAGAGGTTTCTCCAGGTGACAAGCCTCTAATCACCCTGACATTGTTCAAACTAGGAAGCGAAACAGTAGTTAATTTGTTCATGAATGTTGGCATATTCCCAGTGGTCGGAGTTGCTTTGCCATTTATTAGTTATGGTGGATCTAATTTGTTATCAAACTACCTGCTTTTAGGATTTGTTTACTGGAAAATTTGGTCCAAAGTAAAAAGCTTTTAAATTAGTATGGTTTTTTGGTCATTTGGGGATACTATGACTTTTTTACCCCAATTCACTGGAATGTCTGGGTGATTATATGGAATACGTCCCTCGTCCGCAGGAGAGTATACTTTGTCTGTTAAGTATATTAAGTCGGCATATTTAGATTTGACTTTTAAACCATGCAGAACTAAAGGAGGAATCTTTAGAACCGATGGTTTCTTTGATGATAAGCTTATCTCCATAACTTCACCAAAGCTGCCCGCTCTAAAGTCCACCAAAAACACTAAAACCTCACCCTCTACGAGGTACCACCAATCAGTTTGATATCGATGGTAATGCCAAGCTTTGACTGTATTTTTGATAATTCTCGAGTGCGTAATCTGTGCAAAGTCAGTTTGCTTGACCCAGTTCCAGCTGATTTTAAAAACTTCTCTTATAGAACCCCTCGGGTCTGAGTATTCCGCCAAAGAGTGTATTTCAACCCCCTCAATCATTCAAAATCCCCATCCTTCTAAACCGATCCAAAAGGACATAATCAGGAAACACACGGCTGTCAAAACTTCCATAAATTTCAATTTCTGTAACATTTTGACAATCGCTGTCTTTTATAATTCTGTAAAAATTTCTTAGGAACTCAATCTTACTAAATTTCTGAACTCTTTCAGCTACCTGAACTAGAACACCATCTATGTTACGCTCTTTTAAACTAACTTTACAATTTCTTGCGCGGTAGTGGCTTTTAGCGCCCCCGGGGAAGCTATTAAGGAAATCTCTCTTTAGCAAAACTTCTTTGGAAATCCCTAATTTTTCGGCAAGCAGCTCTGCAGAGACAGCTCCAAGTCGAAAGATTCTGGGCGGCTCGGTAACCAAAGACAGTATTGTAGACTCTATTCCTTCCAAACAGGGTCCCCCATCTAGGACTGCAATCACGCCCTGAAACTCTTTTTCGACTTGTTGAGCTGTTACGCATGAAGTAAACCCGCTGATATTGGCACTAGGTGCAGCTACAGGACATGGAAGTATCTTTAATAGCTCTCTACAAATTTCAGAAGCAGGTATCCTAACGCAAACATACTCACTGGAGGCTGTGACTAGATCACTCAAAGAGTTTCTTTTAGGAATTATTAAACTAAGCGGTCCCGGCACCAACCCCTCAATTTTTTGAATTTTATCCCAGTACTCCTCTACTTGGGCAAACTGATTCAATTGACGCCAGTCGTATGCATGCAAAATTAGAGGATTTGAGAGCGGTCGTTTTTTAAGGCTAAAAATTTTATTAATAGCTCTGTCGCTTAAACATAGTCCTGCCAGTCCATAAACAGTCTCCGTTGGCAAACCAAGAACGTCTTCTTTGATAAGTATCTCTTTAGCAAGCGAAATTCCTTCCTCACTTGGTTGAATTATCATATAGTTTAGTTCCTAACGCGACAAAATCCGTAAAAAAACCAAGAGGTCTTTGAAAAATTTAATTCTTTTGACTTTCTTGTGAGAAAAACAATTTCAAACGTTTATAACTTTCAATTAAATTTTCTGGGGTTTTTAGCACTAATAGGTTGTAAGGCTTAAACATCTCTTCGGCTATCATATCAATACCTAGCTCAAGCAAGTCTCCCTCCACCTGTTCCCTTGATGAGACGTAAGAATTTAATCCCTCTAAGAGAAACCAAACCTTCGCGGTTGATTGGGTGACTTGAGGATCGATTTCAGCTTCTTGAGAGAGCGCATTTTGAACTTCGCTCTGGACTAAATCAAGAAAATTAAAAAACTGCTGTTGAAAATTATTGTTGTCAGACATACTCAAATTGTATTACAACGAGGTTTTGTGAGCAATCGAAATTGGATTTATCGCAAAAGACTTAAAAAACTTCAAACTATCCTGAAGAAATTCTCTGGTGTAGCAATTATAAGTGGCAATCCCAAGTTAAAAAAATCGGAAGATTTGAAAATTTGGTTTAGAAACTCCGATCTGCTCTATTTTGCCGGGACAACAAACCAAAACTTAAGTCTGATTGTTACCCCTGAAGAGCTATTTATAACTCAACATGAAGAGGTTAACGAAGTATGGGAAACAAAACCAAAAGATATTAAAGAAGTTTCATCTAGCATAGGTGCTATCGTTCTGGACCTTGCTAAAGTAGAGGAAAAAGTAGGAGGTTTTGAAAATTTATTTTTTCAGAATATTGAAGGATGTTTTTCTAAACAAATTGCAAAAAAAATTTTAGCCTCATCAGAAGATCCGCTGAAAAAAAAACCGAGATCGGTAAGTTTCTTATCTCAAATTACAGCAGAGTTAAGAGAAGTGAAAGATCAAACCGAGCTTGACGCCATAGATGAGGCTTGCAAAATTACGTTAAAAATTTTTACCGACTTTAAGCGTCAAATTGCGCCCGGGTTCTCCGAGATAGAGATGAAAAATTTTCTACTAAGTTTAATTTATAAGCATCAGGTTGAACCTTCGTTTGAGCCAATTGTGGCAGTTCAAGAGAACTCAACAATATTGCATCACTCACCAACTCACAGAGTTTTAAGGAAATCGGAGATGCTTTTAGTGGACTTCGGTGTGTACTTTAATGGCTACTCTTCAGATTTCACTAGAGTGCTCTTCACTCAGCACTTAGGGGTGTACGAAAAAGTTTTCACTGCAGTGAAAAGAGCAAACTTTTTCCTTCGAAATATCCTAAAACCAGGGATGACTAACAAAGAAATTCAAAACAAGGTAGAAGACAAGTTAAAACTAGCCTTAAAAAAAAATGGGCTTAAATACGACTTAAGAGAACTTTTTCCTCACTCTTGGGGACACAGCCTGGGCTTAGATGTGCACGATCCAAGCATCTTCAAAAGTTATGGGAGTAAGATAAAAGCCAATTCAGTGGTAACCATCGAGCCAGGCCTTTATTTT